>Ga0102924_1000009_pt1 | contig 262006 bp, 225 predicted proteins | sample PaiPotPPM11metaG_FD_80116 | JGI IMG/M metagenome (GOLD analysis project Ga0102924, IMG submission 80116) | Iron sulfur acid spring bacterial and archeal communities from Banff, Canada, to study Microbial Dark Matter (Phase II) - Paint Pots PPM... ...
AGTATGAATTCGGGTGTCCTTGCCGACAAGCTTTCTCGGAAGACTGAGAGCACTGGTGGCGATCTCACCCTGTTTCGGTATTTGTGTGGTGAATCCTAGGAGATTGGCAGCGGCAATGCCCGATGGAAACATCGTGTTCCGCCGTAACGCCAGATTGCGAATCGACGCCGGGTTTGGCCTGCTTTTTCCGAGGGTGGTCTCGCGATTGCGGTAGTAGACACCCTTACTGAGCCGCTCGATGGCTCCTTGTCGCGTTAGACGGGAAAGAGCCTGTGCAACTGCCGAGAACGTGAGGCCGCGAAAGTCCTCGAAGCGCCACAAGCGTTCGCCACCTTGTTCGATACGTTGGCGGACTAATCCCATGATGAGAGGTGATCGACGTGGCGTTTTTGGCTTTGGTCCCACATCGCAAGTATGAACTCCCAGGGACTATTATGTCAAGTTTTGTTGCAATAAAACTTGACACACCTGGGTTTCACAAGCCCCTTTTGGACCCCCGATAAGGCAGTGGCATTCGCCTGCTTTCAGGAGTCCCAGCTCCCCGAAAGCTGGCCCTCAAACTTCCCACAAACCTCATTTTGTCGATCTCGTAGCTGATCCGCTCCCTTTCCGAGGTCTCGGCTCGATTCGCGTGACGGAGGTAAGCTGAAACCTTTTCCCGCGTGTTGCGTCTTACTATCAGCGGTAGATAGACTGGTAATGTTGAAACTGTTGATCAAAGTCGGTGTTTCCACTCTCGCGCTCATGTTGGCTGCGCTGCCGGTCGCAGCTTGCGTATTGCCGGGTGCAGCAATGACATCGGCCGAGCGCGAGTGTTGCAAGAAGATGGCCGGGCAGTGCGGGGACATGGGGATGGCGAAGTCCCATCCTTGCTGTAAGGTAACCGCTACGCCTGCGGGTTTTCACGCTCTGAAGACCGCCGCTTCGCAATTGGATCATGTCAGCTTGGTTCTGTTTCACGCGCTTCCCTTCACCGCTCGAACGGACGCGTACTTCTCACTCGCACGATGGTCATCGCGTGTTTCCTGCACACATAGTCCGCCAGGACTAGGGTCTCCAGCCACAACCGTCCTAAGAATCTGATCTTCCCTCCTCTGAGCAGCTAACGCACTCGTGCGTCCGCACGTTCGTGCGCCTACAAACTTGTGTTTGTAATCCGGAGGAAAGATGCAATCCACCTATTTGTCCCGAAGTTTTTTCGGGTGTGCTCGTATTTCGCTAATTACTGCCGCCTTGTTGATCGGAACTCTGGCGCTTGCCGGCATTGCCGCTGCTCAAGAATCACCGAGTTTACAGAAGCCTGTTCCCGAATCTCCCACCATGGCGGACCACATTGCCGCGCCAGTGTCTCTGCGTGAGTTGATACAGGAAGCGGAGCAGAAGAACCCCCAGATTGCGGCCTCGTTCCACGCGTGGCAGGCTTCTCGAAATGTTCCCAAGCAGGCCTCGGCTCTTCCCGAGACACAACTGTCAGTGCAGCAGTTCAGTGTGGGCAGCCCACGACCTTTCGCGGGCTACAGCAACAACGATTTCGCCTACATCGGGTTCGGCGTGTCACAGGACACCCCCTACCCGGGCAAGCGGCAGTTACGCGCCCAGGTCGCCGAACGCGAAGCGGATTCCATGGAAGCACAGACCGACTCAGTCCGGAGAACGGTGGTGGGAAATCTCAAAATGGTTTACTTCCGACTCGCCTACATTCAGCAAACCCTAGGAGTTCTGCAGAGAAGTGATGAGCTACTAAGTCAGGTGCAGCAGGCCTCCGAGGAACGCTACCGCGTGGGTCAGGGCAATCAGCAGGATGTGCTGAAAGCTCAGTTGCAGCGCACCAAGATTCTGCGAGAAGTGGCACACCACCATCAGGAAGAAGGACTGCTTGAAGCTCAGATCAAGCAGGTCTTGGGACGACCGCAGGAGTCTGCGGACATCGTTGCCGAGATTCTTACGTTGCGAACTCTTCCGTACACAGCCGCCGAACTCCTGGAGCGGGCTCGCGAGCAGAATCCCGATGTGCACTCAAAGCAGGCCTCCATCCGGAAGCAGGAAACCCAGGTGGAGTTGGCGCACAGGAATTTCCGTCCCGACTTCAACGTTCAGTACAACTACGAGCACAATGCCAGCCAATTTCGCGACTACTACATGGCGACGTTCGGCATCCGGTTGCCCAATCGCGGCCGACAGAAGGCCGAACTAGCGGAAGCGCAAGAGAACCAGGAGCGAGCCCGACAAGAGCTGGACTCTGAATCACAGCGCGTGCTTTCGGAGGTGCAGCAGCAGTATGTGCGCGCAACAACTTCGGAAGAGCGGTTGAAGATCTACAGCGACGGTCTCGTCCCGCAATCGGAAGCGACCTTTCAATCGGCTCTGTCTGCATATCAATCGAACCGCCAAGACTTCGAAAGCCTGCTTTCCGGGTTCCTTGATGTTTTGAACCTCGACCTGGAATATCGAAGCGAGCTGGTGGAGCACGAATCGGCGCTGGCTGAACTAGAGCGTCTGACCGGGGTGGATCTGCCATGAATGAGCGCAACTTCAGAGCGAATGCAAGTGAGGGATCAGACATGCTTACTACAGAGAACAACAATTATCGCGGGGCGTTTTGGATTGCACTGACCACAACCGTTGTGTTCGCGATTGTGGCGGCAGTCTTCTGGTGGCGTTTAAGCCATGCTGGACCCGCTTCGCAGCAAGGCGCCACTTCCGCAGTTGAGTCCATGGATACGATGCCAGAAAGCTCATCAGCCAACGCCTCGGGTTCCGAGCCAGGAGCGTCCGGCGACCATCAGGCCGGCAGTATGCAAGAGACGCCGCTTGCACCGATTCAGCTCACGCCCCAGAGGATGCAGAGCATCGGCATTGTGATTGGGAAGGTTGAATCCAAACCAGTCAACACTGAGCTGCGTTTCTACGGAAATGTTCAGGTGGATGAGCGCCGGCAAGCCTATGTGCAGACGCGATTTGCGGGATGGATTCGCAAAGTCTATGCCGACGCTACGGGAAATTTTATTGGCAAAGGCCAGCCGCTATTTACGATCTACAGCCCTGATCTCGTCTCGACCGAGCACGAATACTTGCTGGCAAAGAAGAACTCCGAGTCTTTGCAGCAGAGCAAAGTGAGCGGGGTGGCTTCGGGTGCGTCTTCTCTCTTCAGTGCTGCCAAAGAGAGGTTGCTGCAATGGGAAGTGTCTCCTGCCGAAATCGAGAAGTTGGATCAAGGCGGAAAGGTGATTACGGATCTGACGGTCAATTCTCCCGTCTCGGGCTACATCACGCAGAAAAACGCGCTCCCCAATATGTACGTGCAGCCCGAAACCATGCTGTACACCGTGGCGGGCCTTTCCGACGTTTGGGTACTTGCCCAGGTATTCCAGAGCGATGCAGGGAAGATCAAACCGGGTGATCCTGCGGAGGTCACGGTCGATGCGTATCCCGGTCGAATTTTCAGCGGACACGTCGATTACATCCTCCCCCAGCTGGACATGAACACACGCACGTTGCCGGTGCGGTTGGTGTTTGCGAATCCTGGTCTGAAGTTGAGGCCTGGAATGTACGTGAACGTTCGCGCGAAGCTGCCGATGGGACGGCAGTTGGTCGTCCCGGCCAGCGCGGCTTTTCATTCCGGAACCAAGAACCTGCTATTCGTCTACAAAGGCGAGGGGAGCATTGAGCCGCGTGAGGTCGAGTTGGGGCCTCAAGTCGGCGATGAACTGGTGATCACGAAGGGCATCAAAGCACAGGAACAAATCGTCACTTCGGCAAACTTCCTGATTGATTCCGAGGCCCAATTGCAAGCGGCTGCGGGCGCGTTTATTCCTCCGCCTCCCGGCGCTGGTCAGGCGGCTTCGATGAATGCTCCAGCGGAACGGCAAGCGACCGTGGAATTGACGACTGATCCCGATCCTCCACATAAGGGCAGCAACATCGTTCGCGTGAAGCTCACAGGCCAAGATGGGAAACCGATCACGGGAGCAAACGTGACCGCGACCTTCTTCATGGCCGCAATGCCGGCGATGGGAATGGCCTCGATGAAAACCGTCATCAATGCCAGCGACAAAGGCGGCGGGATCTATGAAGGCAAAGGTAACCTTGGTTCCGGCGGCACCTGGCAGGTCACAGTCAGGGCGCAACAAAACGGGCAAACGATCGCCAGCAAGCAGCTCACGCTCAATGCCACAGGGGGTATGTAGTCATGATCTCCCGAATCATCGAGTGGTGCGCACACAATCGCTTCCTGGTATTCACCGGAGTGCTTCTCCTTACGCTGGCTGGAATCTGGTCCATGGGGCACGTTCCGCTGGACGCCCTGCCGGATATTTCAGACGTGCAAGTCATCATTCACACCAACTGGGAGGGCGAGCCGCCTAACATCATTGAAGACCAAGTTACATACCCGATCGTGACCGCGCTCTTGGCTGCGCCGAAGGTGAAGGCGGTACGCGCGCAGACCATGTTCAATGATTCGTACGTCTTTGTTGTCTTCGAAGACGGGACGGACATTTATTGGGCTCGCTCTCGGGTAGTGGAGTATCTGCAAACGATTGCCGGACGGCTTCCCGCAAGCGTGCATCCTGCAATCGGTCCCGATGCGACCGGTGCGGGTTGGGTCTATGAATATGTGCTCGTCGATCACAGCCACAAGCAGAGCATCGCCGACCTGCGAAGTATTCAGGATTGGCACCTGCGCTACCAGTTGGCGACCGTTCCCGGCGTGGCCGAGGTGGCGAGCATCGGTGGGTTCGTGCGGCAGTATCAGGTGCAGCTTGATCCGAACAAACTGCTTGCATATGGCATACCTCTCTCTACCGTTATCGATCGCGTGAAATCGAGCACGAATGAAGTCGGAGGCCGCGTGCTCGAACTGAGCGGTACGCGATACATGATTCGTGGGCTGGGCTATCTCAAGTCGCTCGATGATCTGGCAAACGTTCCGGTCATGGCGAAGAATGGGACGCCCGTACTCATCAAGGATCTGGGCACGGTTTCCTTCGGTCCGGATTTGCGGGAAGGTGTAGCGGAGTGGAATGGCGAAGGCGAGACCGTGGGTGGCATCGTGGTCATGCGGTATGGGCTCAATGCTCTCAACGTGATCAATGGTGTCAAGAAGAAACTCGCTGAGATCAAAGGATCCCTACCGCCGGGAGTCGAGATCGTCTCCGGCTATGACCGCGGGGGACTAATCAGCGAATCGATCAACACTTTGAAACACAGTCTGATCGAGGAAGCGGTCATCGTTTCCCTGGTCATTATTGTGTTTCTGTTTCACTTCCGCTCAGCGCTGATCCCGATTCTCACCTTACCGATCGCGCTCGCGATCTCTTTCATTCCCATGTACTACCTGAATGTCAGCTCGAACATCATGTCGCTGGGCGGGTTGGCATTGGCGATTGGTGTCTTGGTGGACGCCGCGATCGTCATGGTGGAAAACGGATACCGGCATCTTTCCGAGCGCCCGACATCCGGGGGAGAAGTGTTCGAGGAGAGGAATTCCTCGAATGGACCAGTCCTCGGCCAAGAGACCGGCGCGAGCGTAGGCAAACCAAGGAAGAAGGCCATTGAACAAGAGCGGGTGCGCATTCTCATCGACTCGGCCAAGCAGGTAGGCCCCGCACTGTTTTTTTCCCTTCTCATTATTGTGGTCTCGTTCCTCCCTGTCTTCCTGCTGGAAGCACAGGAAGGACGCATGTTCCGACCGCTGGCGTGGACGAAAACGCTGGCTGTGGGCTTCTCGTCCTTGTTGGCCATCACGCTGGTTCCCATCCTGATGGTCATTTTCATACGAGGGAAGCTGCGGCCCGAATCGGAAAATCCAATTTCAAGAATTACGCAGGCACTCTATTTGCCAGTTTTACGACTCTGTCTGAAATACCGCAAGACGACGTTGTTGCTGAATTTGGCATTCCTGCTGGTAACGTTTCCCCTAATCTTCGAGCTGGGTAGTCAGTTTATGCCGCCTTTGTTTGAAGGCTCGTCCCTCTACATGCCCACGGCACTTCCCGGTATTTCGATCACGCAAGCTTCGCAACTCTTGCAGGAGCAGGACCGGATTCTCAGATCCTTTCCAGAAGTAAAGACCGTCTTCGGCGCGGTCGGACGATCCGACAGCGCCACTGACAACGCTCCCCTCGATATGTATGACACGACGGTGATGCTCAAGCCGCGTGAAAAGTGGCGGTCGGGGATGACCTACGAAAAGCTCATTCGCGAAATGGATGAAAAGCTCCAGTTTCCGGGGCTGACGAACACCTGGACCATGCCAGTACAGAACCGCCTCGACATGGCGCTCACCGGAATCAAGACGCCGGTAGGAATGAAGCTTCAAGGCACCAATCTGGAGCAAATCCAGCAGCTCGGGGCACAGGTACAAAAGATTCTCTCAGGGTTACCGCAAGTGCGTTCCGTTTTTGCCGAGCGGGTCTCGCAGGGCTTTTACATCAACGTAGAGGTCAACCGTCCAGAAGCGGCGAAGTACGGCTTGACCATTGCTGACGTGCAACAGGCGGTGGAATCGGGCATTGGAGGTATGAATGTTGCCGAAAACGTTGAAGGCCGCAGTCGCTATCCGATCAATGTCCGCTACCAGCGCGATTTTCGCGACGACGTCGGAGAGCTGAGTCGCGTGTTGATCGCTACACCTTCTGGCGCGCAGATACCGATTTCCGAAGTGGCCAAGATTTCGTTTTCGCGGGGGCCAGCGATGATCCGCGATGAAGACGGCCAGCTCACGGGATATGTCTACATCGATCTCAACACCACCGACTACGGTGGTTTCGTAGACCAAGCCAGCAACATGCTTCGCCAAAAGTTGCAATTGCCCGCGGGCTACACCTATCAGTGGTCGGGCGAATATGAATTTCAGCTTCGAGCAAAGGAACGTATGAAGGTCATCTTACCCGTGGTATTCTTCGTGATCTTCCTGCTCTTGTACATGGTCTTCCACAACCTAACGGAGGCTATGGTCCTGATCTTCCCCACGTTCTATGCCATGACCGGAGGGCTGATCTTGCAGTGGCTGCTGGGCTACAACTTCAGTGTTGCCGTCTGGGTCGGATATATCGCGCTGTTCGGCATCGCGGTGGAGACGGGGGTCGTCATGGTCGTGTATCTACACGAATCGCTCGATAAGCGACTTGCCTCCGGTCGCCCGCTCACAAACGCCGATATTCACGAGGCCGCCATTGAGGGTGCTGTGCATCGACTCCGGCCCAAGCTGATGACGGTCTGTGCGGTTCTCGCCAGCCTGATCCCCATACTCTGGGCGAGCGGTATTGGCTCCGATGTGATGAAACCGATTGCCGCTCCTATGGTCGGAGGAATGATTACGTCAACAATTCATGTACTGATTCTGGTTCCGGTTTTATTCGTATTGATGAAGGAACGAGCCCTGCGACGAGGCAAGTTGCGGCCGGAATCGGCAGAGTAAAGCAGATAACCCTTGTGCAAGTTTGCGCGTCCTAGAGAGTCTGAGGTACAGTTTTCTAAAGTGCTGCGAAGAATTGCAACTTCGATAGTTCTCCTGATGGTCTTAATCGCCGGGATCACTCCAACCGGGATCTGCGCACTGATGTGCGAACGCCTCGCGCGAACAGAAAGTTCCCGCCACTGCAGTCAGCCTTCAGACAGTATGTCGGGAATGGCTCACGATCACTCCGCCATGAATCATCCACGTGTTCAGGCCATGAGTCCGGGAATGGTTTCGCACTCGTGTCAGACGAATTGTGTCGCAGCGGAACGTCTTAACGCTTCGAGAAAGATTGTTCCTCCAGTGACGGTAGTCGAAAGCGGCGCTGTCGTCCTGGATACTGCGGCCGATTTTGCGCGACCCGATCCCGCAACCGCATGGAGTTCGGATAGCAGCCCACCATACTCGCCCTCTATATACAGTGCGTCTTTCAGCATTCTCCGCATCTGAGTTCTCCCGTCTCTTTGCTACCAGTCAACGCAGCGACTTGATGCCGCCGCGCATCTCCCTTGTATCCAATGTCCTTTAAGTTTTCTTGAGGGCACTGGATTCCCCAACTCTTGATGAGGAAGAACCATGAAGAACAGACGTGATTTTCTGAGAAATACCGTTGGTCTGGGCGCCAGTTTGGCCGCCGCACCTCGCCTCTTTGCAGCGCCCAAGGCGAACGGAACGGCCATGGATATGGACATGAAGCACATGAGCCACGCAACCGAGCGCAGCAACAGTCGGATCATTTCGGTGGAAACGCCGGACGTTCCGCAGCTTTCGTGGCGCATGGACGGGAGCGTTAAGGAATTCCATCTCATTGCCGAGTCGGTTAAACAGGAGATATTTCCTGGCCGGATCGTTGACCTCTGGGGTTACAACGGCAGCGCTCCGGGCCCGACGATTCAGGTGAACCAGGGCGATCACGTTCGAATCATCGTGGACAACCACCTTCCCGAAGCGACATCGATGCATTGGCACGGCTTCGAAATCCCAAACGCGATGGACGGAGCGCCCGGTTCGAGTCAAGACCCGATCCCGCCAGGTGGCCGATTTGTCTATGAATTCACGCTCCACCAGGAAGGCACTTACTTCTACCACTCGCACATGGCCATGCAAGAAATGATTGGCATGATCGGCGCGTTCATCATGCACCCCAAGGAACCATACAAGCCGCGCGCCGATAAAGACTTCGCAATCATTATGCAGGAGTATGCCATCGTGCCGAACATCAAGGTGCCGAACTCCATGAACATGGAGTTCAACTGGCTCACGTTCAACGGAAAGTCGGGTCCAGCCAACACTCCTCTCATCGTGCGGCATGGGGAGCGCGTCCGAATCCGCCTTATCAATCTGGGGATGGACCACCATCCGATCCATCTTCACGGCCATCAATTTGTCGTCACCGGCACGGAAGGGGGACGACAGCCACAATCCACGTGGGGACTAGGAAACACGGTGCTCGTGGGAGTGGCGCAATCTCGCGATGTGGAGTTCGTTGCCAACAACCCCGGCGACTGGATGCTCCATTGCCATCTTCCGCACCACATGATGAACCAGATGTCGTCGATGGTCGGACCGATGTCACGCCGAAATGGAGTGCCCGCGGGTCTCGACATGGAGCGAGGCATGGGAATGCTGCGACAAGGAAGTGCGACCTCGGAGGAAAACGGCCCGAGCCTGGGTCGCGGACTGGGCGTCGGTTCGACAGCGGAGCAAGCGATGTCGAATTCTCCGCTGAAAGCCGAGGATCCGGCGCTGCACCAAGATACGCCCGACATGCAAGGGATGCAGATGGGCAAGCCAGAGGTCAGCAAGGATGCGAATTCCGTACCGGGTTTTCCGCAGGATGCCTTCATGGAAGGTCCCATGATGGCGATGGATCAGATGGTCGACAAACCGGAAAACTTCGGCCTGCGTCCCGGCTGGAGTGGCTTCATGGCGGGAATGATGACATTCGTGCGCGTGCTGCCTCCAGATAAGTACGACCAAATTATGGAGCTTAGGAAAAAACAGGAAGGCAATAAGCCAATGAAGATGGATATGCCGGGAATGGAGCACCAACATGAATAACCTGATTACGCCGGTGAACTTTCTGGAAGTGAGGGCCAAGACCGTGTCACTGCTCCGTTCTGTCACCCGATTCATACTCTGCTTTGCTGTGTCTTTGTTCCTGGTCGCCTTGCCGGCCAGAACGCAAACTTCAGTGTCCGAGAAGAAGACGATCACACTCGAAGAACTGCAACAGATGGCCTTACAGAACAACCCGACGTTCAGGCAATCCGCCGCCAACATCGAAGCAGCGGAAGGCAGGAAGAAGCAGTCGGGACTCTACCCGAACCTAACCGTCGGCTACCAGGGCGAGCAGATCCGAGGCGGGTCGTTTCACGGGGGCGAGCAGGGGTTTTTCGTTCAGCAGGACATCGTGCTGGGTGGAAAGCTGGGCCTGAATCGTAAGATTTTAGACCAGGAGCTCAAACAGGCAGAAACCGAGGCCGAGGAGCAAAAAGTGCGTGTAGTCACAAACGTGCGGATGTCATACATCCAAGCGCTGGCTGCCCAGCAGACGCTGGAGTTGCGGCAAAACCTCAGCAAGCTTGCCGACGACGCCGTGGAGACCTCCCATCAGCTTGCGAATGTCGGCCAAGCGGACGCTCCCGACGTGCTGGAATCGGAAGTCGAAGCGCAGCAGGCACAACTCGCGGTCACCATGGCCGAACAGAACCAGCAGCGAGTTTGGAAAGCACTGGGGGCCGTCGTGGGGAATCCCCGGCTTCCCGTGATGAAGCTCGAAGGAAAACTCGAAGACACTCCGCCCGTCAATGCGGATGAACTGGTGGAGAAAATCGTCAATGAGAGTCCGGCCGTAAGAATCGCCGAACTCGGAGTCAAACGAGCGGAAGCAGCTTTGGCTCGCGCGAAGCGGGAACCGATTCCCGACCTGCAAATCCGCGGTGGCATGCAGCAGAATGGCGAGCTGTTGTCTAACGGGAGATCGGTCGGACTGCAGGGCTTTGCCGACGTGGGCGTGAGAATTCCTATTTTTAACCGCAACCAGGGAAACATTGCGAGCGCTAAGGCTGATGCAGAAAGGGCGAAACGCGAAGTGGAGCGCGTGAAGCTGGTTTTGCGGGAACGGTCGGCAAGCGTCGTCCAGAACTACACGTTCTCACAAGCCGCGGTAGACCGCTACAAGAACCAGATGATACCGAGGGCACAAAAGGCGTACGAAATGTACACGAAAAAATACCGGGAAATGGCTGCAGCGTACCCACAGGTCCTCATCGCACAGAGAACTCTGATGCAGCTGGAAGTCTCCTACACCACCGCGCTGGAGACCTTCGCCACCAGCTCACTTTCTCTGCAGTCTTACTTGCTCACGGACGGCCTCGAAGCTCCTTCGCAGCCAGGCGGAATCGACCAACCGGTGCGTGAGGTCAACATCCCGTTCCAGATGAGCACAAGCCCCCAGTAAAGATAAGCAAATGAGAAAACACACTCTTCTTCTCTCGATCACCGCTGCAGGCGTCGCAGGAGCCGGTGCGCTTGGATGGATGAGCGTCCGGCGCGGCTTCAGCGCGCGGGATAACCCGTCAATAGTGGAAACTTATGTGGCCACGACGGCGCGAAGGCTTTCGGTTCCGGTGTCAGAACGCAACGCGACGAATCCCTTCGCAGCGAGCGCCGAAGTTCTCAACGAGGCACGCGCACACTTCGCAGATCATTGCGCCACTTGCCATGGCAATGACGGAAGCGGGAAGACGCAAATCGGCCAGAATCTTTATCCGAAGACGCCTGACATGCGTCTGCCCAACACCCAGAACCTCACAGACGGAGAGATCTACTACGTTATCCACAATGGCATTCGGCTGACCGGAATGCCCGCATGGGGCACGGAGGAAAAAGACGACGATAGCTGGAAGCTCGTCGTGTTCATACGGCATCTGCCCCAGCTCACGCCAGCGGAGGAGCGCGAGATGGAAGCGCTCAATCCGAAAGGGCCAGCCGAGAAAACGGAGGAGCTAGAGGAAGAACAATTCTTGAATGGTGAGCCTCACAAGCAAATCCCAAAACAAAGATTGCAGCAACATCCCTAAGGAGGAGAACCGATGAAACGGACTGTAGCAGTATTCGCTCTAGCGTTGGCACTCTCAGCAATCGCATTCGCCCATGGAAACGAGAAGCACGTGATGGGCACGGTTACCACCATTTCCGACAACTCCTTTACGGTGGAGACTACATCAAAGAAGACCGTTACGGTGACGGTAAGCCCCGCGACAAAGTTCCAAAAGAGTGGGTCACCGGCAGCTCTGAAAGATCTAAAAGTCGGCGACAAGGTTGTGATTCATGCAACTGGTCCCGAAGAGAAGCTGGTTGCCGCTGAGGTGAGATTTGGAACCATGACCAAAGACAACATGTCGGGGATGAAGGGGATGGATCACAGGCATCCGTCCGACCCAGCGCCAGAGAACCACTAGTTCGCGACGTGATTAGTTGGGCCACGAGAGTCTCCTTGTGGCCCACTGACCTCAGCATTTGACCATCGGAGTTGGAAATGGAACACGTGAAACACCAAGCCCACGGACAAGGTTCTGACCCACACGCCGGCCACAAGATGTCTGAGGCCCACGCGAGTCACGACCGTCATGCCGGACACTCCGTGGCCATGTTTCGCGACAAGTTTTGGTTGAGCTTGGCTCTCACGGTTCCTGTGGTCGCTTGGTCGACGGATGTCCAACACTGGCTTGGGTACAGAGCACATTCCTTTCCCGGCTCGAACTTAATCGCTCCAATCCTCGGAACAGTCGTGTTCGTTTACGGCGGCCTCGTTTTCATTCGTGGGGCATGGAGCGAACTGGCGGACCATAAGCCCGGCATGATGACTCTCATCAGCCTGGCGATCACAGTGGCCTTTAGTACGTCGCTCGCCGCAACATTCGGCCTTTTCGAGATCGAAGTCTGGTGGGAGCTCGCATCGCTGATCACCATCATGATCCTCGGCCATTGGCTGGAGATGCGTGCCATTTCCCAGGCTCGCGGTGCGCTCAATGCACTCGCGGCGTTGCTCCCAGATACTGCCGAACGTGTAAGCGGTCCGGAGACTCAAACCGTTCCGCTTTCTGACTTGCACGTGGGCGACGTTGTCCTCGTCCGGCCCGGAACCCGCGTCCCTGCCGATGGCACAGTCGTCGAAGGCGCTGCCGATGTTGACGAGTCCATGATTACTGGCGAGTCCCGGACGGTCGTGAAGGGGCCTGGTGCCTCCGTCATCGCGGGAACCGTCGCCAGTGGCGGAAGCCTTCGAGTTCGCGTCACGGCGGTCGGCGAGCAGACCGCCCTGTCCGGCATCATGCGGCTCGTTGCTGCAGCGCAACCTTCTGGGTCTCGCACGCAAGCCCTCGCCGATCGTGCCGCCGCAATCCTTTTCTACGTGGCAGTCGCGTCAGGCGCGTTTACGTTTATCTACTGGTGGTTTTCAGGTGACAAAGAACACGCTCTGATCCGGACGGCAACCGTTCTCATCATCGCCTGCCCGCACGCCCTGGGGCTTGCGATTCCGCTCGTGATTGCGATCTCAACATCACTCCGGGGCTCAGAACGGTCTTCTCGTCAAGGACAGACTGGCACTCGAACGGGCTCGCAATTTGGACATGGTGATCTTCGACAAGACCGGAACGCTGACGCGAGGGTCCCCTGCAGTATCAGGCGTGACGTCTGCTCCTGGCAGCAACGAACGTGATTTGTTCGCGCATGCCGCTGCCGTCGAAGCGAACTCCGAACACCCGCTCGCTAAGGCGAATCGTAGCCGAAGCCAACCGCCGAAACCTGCCCGCCCTGCAAGCTGCCGACTTCGAAGCGCTACCGGGTCGAGGGGCAAGGGCGCGAGTCAACGGGAACAGCATCGAAATCGGCGGACCCCGCTTGCTGACTGAGGGCAAGGTTGCAACACCGCCAGACGTTGAGAAGTTGACGACCGCCTGGGCGTCCGAGGGAAAGACAGTTCTCTACGTCGTTGCTGAGGGGGAACTACTTGGAGCTTTCGCAGTGGAAGATGAGATTCGATCCGAATCAAAAGAGGCGATAACGGAACTTCATCAGCTTGGTATCCGGGTGGCGATGATCACCGGAGACTCGAAGACTGTTGCCGATTCAGTCGCCGGACGTATCGGCATAGATGAGGTCGCAGCCGAGGTTCTCCCTGCTGATAAGGCGTCGGCAGTGAAGCGCTTTCAGTCGGGCGGCAAGAGGGTCGCAATGGTTGGCGACGGCGTGAACGACGCGCCGGCTCTGGCAACCGCAGACGTCGGAATCGCGATTGGCGCTGGAACCGATGTTGCGATTGAGTCGGCTGGAATAGTGCTTGTGCGTAGTGATCCGCGCGATGTTGTAGGAGCGATCAAACTATCTCGGGCTACCTATCGGAAGATGATTCAAAATCTTGTTTGGGCGACCGCCTATAACCTTGTTGCCATTCCAGTCGCCGCAGGCCTTCTCGTCCGCTGGGGAGTCGATCTACCCATGAGCATTGGTGCAGTCGCAATGAGCCTCTCCACCATCATCGTAGCAGTCAATGCACAGTTGCTTCGTGGCCTCAAGTTGCAGAGCACGGCATCTTAAAAGACCTGTCCCGGAGAATCGCATCGCTCACATTTGACAGAATGTCACTTAGTATATAGCTTATCTACTAAGTTAATATCACGTCTATGGAGTGGACGCGATGGGAGTTGCACGCAAGAGCAAGCAAGGAGTATCCGACGAGATCGTCGGGCGGCTGGCACGCCGGCACAGCACAGCGGTGGTGCTATTTCACCACGCGGTCGCGGAGCGCATGGGGCTGGGCCCAACCGATCACAAGTGCCTCGACTTGTTGCGCGAGCGCGGGGCGATGGCTGGCAGCGATCTGGGCGCGATCACTGGCCTGACTAGTGGCGCAATCACCGGTGTGGTCGCAAGGCTGGAGCGGGCGGGATACGTGCGTCGTGAGCCGGACCCGCACGATGGGCGTAAACAGGTCCTCCACCTGGCACTGGAGCGGTCGCCCATCCAGGACGTGATCGCCCCATTACGACAAGATGTGGCTGCCCTGCTGGAAAAGTTCGATACCCACCAACTCACCGCGATCGCCGAGTTCCTGGCTCGCACCACGGACCTTGTCTACCGTCATGCGGCCGTGCTGCGTGGTGAAACAATTTCCGACTTGGGCCGGACTCGCGTGAACGGACGAACGCTGCCCGCGCATGGCCAAATGAGGAATCAGAAATGAAAGTCCAGCGATGACACCCGCACTCCGCAAGTTGACCATTACCGCGCATGTCGCCTTCTCGGTCGGTTGGCTCGGCGCGGTCGCCGCGTTCCTGGTACTCAGTATTGCCGGCCTGACCAGCCATGATGCGGAAGTAGTGCGCGGCGCTTATCTCTCGATGGACTTGATCAGCAGGTTTGTCGTCACCCCGATGTGCTTGGCTGCACTGGCCACCGGACTTCTTCAGGCGCTTGCCACCCCGTGGGGCTTGTTCCGCTACTACTGGATCCTGCTGAAATTAGGGCTGGCCATTTTTGCTACCATCGCTTTGCTGATACACCAATTTGCGGTGATGGCTGTGGCGGCGAAGCGGGTATCAGGGGTTGCGGCAGAAACATTGTTCAGCGCCGACTTCCTTTCGTTAAAGACCGAACTCGTGCGAGCTCCTAGCCTAGCCATCCTGTTGCTGCTCGTGGTCACGACACTAGGCGTGTACAAACCCTGGGGATTGACCCGCTACGGACGACGCAAGCGCCAGGAGCCGCGTAAAGGACAGCAGCAACCTGACAACGGGATTCCGTTGGGGGTCAAGATCTTCTTTGCCGCGCTCGGCGTGCTGGTATTGCTAGTAGTCGTGCTGCATGTCACCGGCCATGGCTTTGACAGCCACGGTCACTGACTACGGAAGCAGGGATTTGATCGCGACTGGGATATCGTCGCTGCCCTTGATGTCATAGTGCTGTCCAATGTCTTCAGTGTCGCAAATTACGAAACAAGACACTATCCGGCGTATCCAACGGATTCAAACGCTCACAATCGTTTGGATGGCGATCGAGGCAGCGGTATCCCTGTCTGCTGCATGGCTCGCGCGCAGCCCAGCATTGCTTGCCTTTGGTGGTGATAGCGCCATTGAACTTATCTCAGCGGTGGTAGTGCTACGGCGGTTTCAGGCCCCTGTAGCGCAAGAGGACGCAGAGTCGCGCGCTACGCGCATTGCCGGGTTCTTGCTGCTTGCGTTAGCGGCGTACGTGATTGTCGCGTCCGCCGTGACCCTGTTTGGTCACGCAGAACCCAAGCAGAGTTTTCTGGGGATTGCCGTGTTGATGGTGGCCGCAATATTCATGCCCTGGCTTGCGAAAGAGAAACGGCGGTTGTCGACGGTCACGGGTAGTGCGGCACTTCGAGCAGATGCGGCTGAGTCAGCGCTATGTGGGTATCTTTCCGCGATCGCCCTGCTGGGATTGGTGGTAAACGCGATTTTGCATGTGGAGTGGGCCGATCCAGTTGCTGCGCTCTGCTTGGTTCCTTTCATTGTCCGGGAAGGCTGGGAGGCTGTGCAGGATAAGGCGGTGGAATGCTGATCCTGAGCAGCTAGTCCAATCCAAGAAAAATGGCGGAGGGCAAACCCAATTCCTATTGACTCTGGACACAACTCCAGGGTTTATCCTTTATTTATGGCGGAGGTCGTTCACATTGGTGAGGCCGCGAAACTGGTCGGCATCAGCGTGGACACGATCCGCTTCTATCAAAAGCTCGGACTCATCAACAGTGCAGGTCGCTCCGCCGGTGGATATCGCCTGTTCGACGGAGAGCAGATTCGCGATCTCACATTTGTGCGACATGCGCAGGAATTAGGGTTTTCTCTGACCGAAGTCAAGGAATTACTCGCATTACGGCAAAAGCATCATGTTTGTTCCCAAGTGCAGTGTATGCTCAACCACAAACTGGAGTCTGTTCGGGAGAAGATCAACGGTCTCTCCCGATTGGAAGCGGAGCTTGCCCACGCGCTTCGCATTTGCAATCGCGAACTGCGTTTGAAAAAGGAAATCAAGCATGAGGACTGTTGTCCGCTGCTCACGAAGCTTGACCGAGTAAATGGCTCCAACGGCACCAAGCATGTCTCAAATAGAAGAAAACCAAGCGACAAATAAATCCGGGTCGAGGAGCACCGTGGTTGCCAGTCTGGCTGCACTCGGCAGCGTGATTGCGGCGTCAAGCTGCTGCCTGCCCTTGCTGCCTTTTCTCTTTGCTGCCGGAGCTGCGGGCACCTCGGCCTTCGTCGCACAGATTGCGACCGTACCTGCTTGTTCTGTCGGTGCTGCTGATTGCGTTTGGCTTTTACAAGTCCTGGCGAGCGAAGCAATGCAATTGCAAGCCCAGCCGGATCAGCACTTTCCTTTTGTGGTTCTCGGCGTTTGTGGTTTTTGTATTCATCTTCTTCCCGCAGTTGATCGCCAACCTGGTGGCCGACCTCTTGGCAGGCAAATCATGAGTCGAAAGCGAATCCTTCTTCTTGCGGTTCTTTTGGTGGCGTTTGGAGCCGTGTATTACTTCTACGTCGGACACTCAACACCCAAAGGACAGCCGCCTCTCGTCAGTTTTTCGTCGGGCAATCTGACTCCTCTGAAGACTGCGTTCAACGGTTCGGCATCCTCTATCCGCGTCGTTGTAATGCTGTCACCCACTTGAGCCGTTTGCTTGCAGGGGGCCTCTGCAACCGGACAATTGCTGCGAGAGATCAACAGCCAGGACGTGCGTGTCTTCGTGATCTGGGAGCCGGTGTTGCCGACCGATTTTGTCGCCCCTTCGACCGCTGCACTCGCGCGTATTCCTGATGCACGGGCAGCACAGTATTGGGACAGAAAACGAGGGCTGTCCCACTTGCTAGGAGAACACAATCGCTCAAGCGTAGTGTGGGACTACATCGCCGTATATGCGCCGGGAACGCTATGGCAAGACGCTCCCCCGAAGCCGATTTATTCTGATGGTCCGGTCCGCGATGTGATTGGCGGAGCGAAGGAGTCCATCCAGCGCTTATTGGCAAGCAGTACAACTCCAGGAGGAAGTAAAGAATGACAAAGAACATCGTGGTCTATTCCCAGCACGGGTGAATGTTCTGCGATCAGGCGAAAGAGTATCTTTCGCAAAAGGGCCTAGCCTTTCAGGAGCGGGACATAGCTCAAGATCCCGGCGCCTTGGCCGATCTCAAGAAACTTGGTTACATGACCACTCCAGTAATTGTGATCGACGGCGCAGTGATTGTTGGCTTTGATTCAGCGAAGATTGATGAGTACGTATGAATGTCACATTGTGTAAAGCGCTGATCGCGCTTCTACCGGCGGGCGCGCTGCTTTCCGGTTCGGCTGTCTTGTTCTGTAGAGGAAAATCTCTGAGCAGTTTCCTTCAGTTAATCGGCGCGGCGGGCCTAGTGGTGGTCGTCCTTGCTCACGTCTCCGAAGGGCTCCAGCTGTTTCCGTGGATGCATTGGGGAGCGCAGCATAGCGTTGGTCACTATCTCGATTTCGTATGTGCTGTCTTTGGTCTCACGTTATTTCCCGCAGGCTACCTGCTTCATGCGCTTACAAAACCCGTCGATTGACGGATCGGTCAAAAAGGCACAATTTTAAGGCGTTTCAATGCACGTCCGAGTGGCGAAGGTCCTCTAAAACTCAAAATCGAGAGAGAACTGCAATTGCCTCGGAATCCCGGCCTTACTCCTCATTGAGAATGTCGACAGGGGTGAACTCTCCGTACCGTAGAACTGATTGAGAGCAACGACGTTCGTATGGTTGAGAAGGTTGAATGACTCCACCACGAAGTCCAGCTTCCCATGCTCGCCGACTTTGAAGAATTTCAAGAGCCGCAAGTCTAGTTGCGCCTGCGTTCCAGTCCGCAGTGAGTTTCGTCCCAAACCAAAAGGGCGCGAAGACAACGGAATGGCACCACTGCGATTGGCGTCGAAGCCCGTCAGCGGATCAATCGGTCTGCCACTTCCAATGGTTAAGATCGGAGCCGCTTCAATGTTGCCGAAGAGCTTGGCGATTACGCCGGTAGGCTTTTTGCCTTCGTCCTCATCCCCGAAAGGAAGATCAAACGTCCCGCTAAACACGAACCTGTGCCTCTGGTCGTTGGCAGACAACGCCCTTTCGGCCGGCAGCAAGTAGGGGTTGTTCGGCTGCTCGTCGAAGTCCGAAGCATCGTCAATTGCCTTCGACAGCGTGTAGCTGCCGGAAAATTCGACTTCGTTCGACAGTCTCCGGTTCAGGGACAACGACAGCCCGTCGTAAACCGAACTGCTGTGATTCTCCCACTGGTAGATGTTATCGACCTGCGGTTCTAGCCGTGCTGGAGAAAACACCAGCATCCCAAGCTGCTGCGGGAACGGGTTGGGAATTCCGAGGCTGGCTGCGTTATTTTCTGTGAGTACTACGGGTGGGGACAGATTTACGTTCCGAGAACGTGAAAGTCCTACACCTCGTGCAAACAAGAAGGTGGCGCTGGCTGTCAGGTTTCGGCTAAGCAGACGTTCCACTCCTACGCTAGCGATTGCGCTGCGCGAAGTCTGCAAATCCGGGTCGGTGGTATAGATCGACGGACGTATCGAGGGAATTGGCGTCAACGAACCCCTGCCCATTTCGGACTGGAAGATTTGCGTTGCTGCTTGCCCATACGCGACCTGCTCGAAGCCATGTACCCCGTTCATCTCAAGCGCACGATTCGCTGCCGCCAGCAAGTAGCGATCAAAGAAAAGGCCGAACCCCGCCCTCAGCGCCCAACTTGGTGATGGACTATAGGCGACTCCAAGTCGTGGCGCGAGATCGTTGGTATCCTCGGTGAACTGCGCGGGCAGGTGTTCGAAGTCGTAGCGTACACCCGCATCAATCGTGAAATGGTTCGTAACCGTCCAGTGATCTTGGACAAATCCAGAGTACCTCGGCGACGCGAAATTTGTGTTTGGACTACCAAACGTCTGTCGGTACTCGTCAGGCTGCCCGCTCAGAAACGAATCGAGAGTCGGAAAAATGTAGATGGCTCCAAAACCATCGTAAGCCGAAACTCTCTCTCGAATCCAGTCCAAATCTGCTCCGAAACTGAAAAGATGACGACCCTTCCCAGCAGATGCCACATCGTTCAACTCGTAATGGTTCTCACGTCTTCTGTCATTTCCGTCATAGGGTCGACCGAAATCGACGAGACCGGCGATGCTGATGGCCGGTCCTGCTTGGTCGGCACTCCTCAGTACGGCTCTGCGCGTGCTCACCTGAAAGCGGATGCTGTTTAGGGCGTTGCTGCTAAGAACTGAACTAAGCGAGCCTGTCACCCCCTGATCCTCGATGAAGCTGCTTCCCCGTCCGCTGGGATCGACTAGACCTCCGGTGTTGAAGGCATCGGCTACTTCCCGATTGTTGGTCAAGGCGTACTTCAGCAACAATGAATGCTTGTCCGCGATGTGATGATCCAACCTCCCAGAGACCTCTGTTTCGCCGCGTGCCGTCCGAAATGTATCCGGATTGATGGTGCGTGTGGCGATCCTCGAAAACGCGCCGGAGCCAAGCACCCCATTGATAGCGCTGGCGACCGAGGGCGAGATTAGCGAGCTATCGTCTCCGTGCGCTCCCTCCTGTTCTGCCGCCACGTAGTAGAAGGTGTGGTCGCGGACAAGCGGTCCTCCTACGGACAGTCCCGTTCGAAACCGATTGAGGTAAGGAGCCTCGGTCTCATTGGTGAGCGGGTCCTTGGCGTTGAACGCGCCGTTTTGAATAAATACGAAGGCGTCACCGTGGAGAGTGTTGACGCCGCTCTTGGTGATCACATTGATCGGTCCGCTCGCGCCGCCGCCGGATTCTGCCGACAACCCATTGTTGACGACCTGAAACTCCTGCACCGTCTCAGGTGAGAGTTCCGTGCGTGCGGAGCCTGCGAATTCGTCGTTGTTCTCGACGCCGTCGATGTAGAGGCTGTTGCTGCGGGAGCGCAGACCTGCGAACGTGAAGCCGCTGTCGGTCAGGGCGCTCTTGCCGCCCGTGGGTCCCTGAATATTCGACCGTGTCAACTGCGGTGCCATCAACGCGAAATCGAGATAGTTGCGGCTGACCACAGGAGACTCCTCAATCCGCTCATGGTCGATTGTTGTTGCTTCGGTAGTCTGGGTGGAGTCAATCGGCGGCGGCTGTTCCGAAACCGTGATCTCTTGCTGAACTCTGGCAGGAGAAAGCCGTACCGTAAGCTGAACCGCCCTTCCGATAGAGATCACAATCGCGTTATTCACATACGGGGAGAAGCCGAGTGAAACTATACGAAGCTCGTACTGACCCACAGGGAGCTCCCCGGCATAGAAGGAACCCTCTGGGTTGGCGGAAATTGTGCGCGTTTGGTTCGTCCCTTGGTTCCTAAGCGAAACCGTCGCCCCAGCAACGGCGCTGCCAGTCTGATCAAGTACAGTTCCCTGCACGGCACCTCCGACTCTGGAGGTTTGTGCCGCGCACAGCACAGCCGACGCAGCAATGGCAAGGCTGGCGAACAACAGCCTCAGCCGTCGTGCTCTTTCCGATGAAAACATGCGTGCCCTCGGTCAAACAGGGTGAATAGAAATTGACAATGGCTGTCCCTGCGTGAAGCGGGCTTCAATCAGATTCGGAGAGGTCTGGGTGGGGAATGAGCGACAAAGGCAGCGAGGCTGCGACCGATAAGAGGACATGAGCCCGACAAAGGCAAGAGACAAGGCGTCGCGGATACCCTGCGGATCAAGGCAGCAGCGACCTGGGCGAACGCAATAACCGCTCCGGCGATCAGCACGACGATCACCGTACTGTATTCAATGTCGTAGCCCGTTTTGAACGTGTTATCCCAATGATCGAAAATCTCCGACACGTGACCCCAAACGCAAAGCGTCAGGATTAACGTCGTGCCGAATTGAATAAGCCTTCGCCGCACTTTATCTTCGTGCCGTTTTCCAACTAATAACATACTAGCTGGTCCTACCTGAAGAAAGCCTGAAGCGACGCGGGCTGGTGTGAACTCTTCGGAATTATTATGTCAAGGTTTGTTGCAATAAAACTTGACATATTTGGGTTTCACAAACCCCTTTTGGACCCCCAATAAGGGTTTCCCAAAGAGATTTTCAATGACTTAGGGGTTTTTCGAGAGCCACTCGTACCCGTAGAATCTATAACTTACCGTTCCTCGGTTCACTCATAACCCAAAGGTCGGTGGTTCAAATCCACCCCCCGCAACCAACTTTTCAAGCATTTACGCGCATTCGCGGCCCTCCGCTCCCCTCGAAAAACACCCTTTTCACCTGAGTTCTGTGCCCTAGTTGTACCTTGTTGGACCCTAATTTTCACTCGACTGCGCGACCGGAATCTGCCGATTTTCTCGCGTGTCCTGGGGTAACAAAACACCGTTTTGATACCCCGCGCTTTTGGCGCTGAAGAGCACCGCCGCCGCACGCACCAGCTCGAAAAAATACCCCCGCGCGCGCGTTCCTGTGACCGCTGGGCCATCGATCTCGATTTCGGTGACCATCGGTGCTACCGTTTCCGGAGAGGAGCTGCGTCGGCGAGATGAACTGTGTGCGCTGCAGCCCGGTGCATGGAGGAGACAGTTGCGTCGCTTGCGACGACGAGGGCTTGTGCGCCTTCTGCTGTGAAAATCTCCCCTGCCCTCTCCTCCAAAGGATTGCCAAGGCTGCGGCCGGCACGATCACCAGCAAGCGCGCCTACAAGTTCGCCGATAAACCCCTCACCTCCGCACCCACCACCGCGGCGCTGCTGCAGAGGGTCCGGCTGACCGGCGAGACCGGGGAAAAGGCTAAGGCGGCCGCCAATGGGAATGGTCATGCCGCTGCCCGGCCGCCAGCCAAGCCCGCGCCTGTGGCGGCGATCCCATCGTTAACCGGAAGTACAGAAACCATTGAGACCAAGGAGGGCACGATGCAAAGCCAGAAGACCACCACCGCCGCAACCGTCCGCACCTGCGCAGAAGAAGGGTGCGACGCGATTTTGGCGGCGTCAAATATTCAGGGTCGCTGTAGGAAGCACAGAAGGAGGAGCCACAAGAAAGGAGCCCCGGCAAATGGCTCAGCGAAGGCCGCGAGCGGGAATGGAGCGGTTCACCACGCGCCGGTCCACGCCAAGGCCGCGGCCGCCGATCATGTAGCAATTGAAACTGCTACATCATCGGCTTCGAATGGCGGGAATGGTCACGCCGGCCACGCGAACGGTCGTGCCTTACCCATGGCGCAGCAGCGCGTCGACCTGGTGCTGAGCGTTATGCCGCTCGAGGAGAAGCGGCGCATGCTCGAAAGCTGGCTTGCTGGTAGCTGATCACCATATAGTTGAGTCATGGCGATCGAAGACGCGCCCTTCGAAACCGCGCCCCGCTCGGACGTCGGAGACATGGAGCCCATTCTCGAACGGCTGCGCGAGGCTGTGGGCGAGCTTTTCTCCGCGCGCATTGTGACTCTGCCGCGCGCGGCTGCCACGCCCATCCTCTGCGGGCTGCGCGCGCGCACCCTCAGCATGAAAGTCATCACCACACTGCAAGCCGGCGAACCCATCGGCGTGAGCTGCTACGCGATCGGAGACAGCGGACTCGAGGAGCTGCTCTTCGAAGTCGAAGGCGGTCCGCCGCAGCGATTTTTCTGGGCCCCGCTCCCGGATCCAGGAGGCCTCGTGTGACAGATCAGACCGCCTCCCGCTGGCGCGAGTTGTATATGGCCGCTTTGTTTGAGATCGATGACCAGCATGTGCTGGAAAGAATCGAAGCCGCCGAACGCGCGCTGGCCCTCCGCGCCCGCGAGCTGTTTGAAATCCGCGCCGACGGAATAGAGGAAGGTCACGCCCTCCACGATGCCGGGTACGCCCTCCGTGCGCTTCGCGGATGCGTGGCACTGAGGCTTCCGCCGACGATGTCCCAAATAGATGTATCCCCCAAGCCCGCGGAACGCGCATCATAGAAACAGCACTTCCTCTTGACGAGTTCGCGGCGCCGGCGCCGCGTCATCGTCGAATCGGAGCGCGAGTTGGCTGGTCGGGCATGAGCTTCGCGCTCACCACTCCAGCCGGCAGCACCGGTAACGCGATCAAAGAATTCTCCGGCATTGTTCCGGGGGTTTGAGAGCACGCTGACCGAACGGAGATCAGGCAGTGGCCAGTGGGCCAGTTGTCAGTTGCCAGCCAACACCTGATTCCACTGGCCACTGGCCGCTGATCGATCCCACAAACCGTCAGGTTGGTGTTCTTTTGCTGGCCTGACACAGCCTCTCCGAAGGAGGAGGACCCGATGAAGAATAAGTTTTGGACCATGACCGCGAAAGCGGGCGGAGAGCTTGAGATCCTGCTTTACGAAATGATTGGGCAGGATTTTTGGACGGGCGAAGGCACCACCGCGAAGTCGTTTGCCGAGGACCTCAAGGCCGCCGGCGACGGCATCCGCAAAATCCACCTGCGAGTAAATTCACCGGGAGGAAATGTGTTCGACGGGCTGGCTATATTTAATACCCTCCTCTCGCACGGCGCCAAGGTGACCGCAGCGGTCGATGGTATCGCCGCCTCGATCGCCAGCGTCATCGTCATGGCCGCCAGCGAAATCTCCATGAACGATAACGCCATGATGATGATCCACAATCCCGCGGCCATGATCGGAGGCGACTCCAACGCGATGCGAAAGATGGCTGAGACTTTGGATAAAGTGAAAGCCTCCATGACCACCGCCTACCGCCGCCACACCGACCTGTCGGTGACGGAGATTGGCGCGCTGATGGACGCGGAAACCTGGATGACCGCGCAAGAGACGGTAGACAACGGCTTCGCGGAAACCGTAACGCCGGAAGAGGACGCGCGCGATGTCGCCGCCAACTTCGGCCAGGTATTCGCGAAATTCCGCAACGTGCCGCGGCAGATCGCCGCGCGCTGCGCGTCTGGTGGTGATGATAGCGAGCGACGCCGCGCGTCGCGCCTACGCGAGCAAACCCTGGAGATGCACGAAATGCAGGAAGCCGATTCCCGCGCCGGCACACTTGCCACCCGCGCCCAGCAACTCAGCGACATGCGCGCCGCGCCTGAACCTTCGGAGGATTTGCAACACCGGCGCACGCTGGCTCGGATGGAGCGCGAACTGCAGGCGATGCGTCTGGCAGATCTGGCCAAACTGGGCAGGGGCTCCGTGGAAGCCGGGCGCCGCGCAATCGAGGCGGAGCACGCAAAGGAAGTTGCGGATTACGCCCCGGCTACTCTCAACGGGCATCTGTTTGTGCCGATCAATCGGTTTGTGGACACGAGGGTCGGCATGCATCAGCGCGCGGAAAAATAAGCCGAATAGCTCCCCATGATTCAAGTACAGACCAGCAGCCCTGACCTGGTGGCGGCGATTGCCGCGCACACCGCGGCGTTGCAGGCGCACACTGCGGCGCTGCAAGCGAACACGGCCGCGGTGAAGGCAAGCCAGCCGCCGCCTTACGAGAATTTCGAGGCGCGGGTCGCGCGCGGGGATGTGCCGATAATCGCGCCCCGCGTGGAAGAGGCAAAAGCGCCATGAGTAATCAGAGATCGACCGCCCGGCAGGGGACGAAATTGTGATATCACTCGGGGCTAATGCTTCGGGCGATCAGCTGCGCGTCCCACCAGCAGCGCGCAGCGTGCCAGCGGCCGGGCGCCTCCGGCCGCTGTTTTTCCAGAGGCAGCCGTGGCAGTAGTTCCCATAAGGGTGCCCGTGCGCGTCACGAGGAAGGGCGCTCGATTTTTCGAATTGTTGCGCGAAGGATATTCCGGGGAGGAAGCCCTGCGGATTGCTGCCGACGAGCACGGGCCGAAACTGGTGGTGATCGACGCGCCGCCGGCGGGCGCGCCGGTATGAACGAAGATCCCAAGCTGGCCGCTCAGCGGCGACTAGAGGCCGCGCTCAAAGAGGCCTCGGTTGCGCTGGCGGCGGCCCGTCAACGGCTGGAGGCCGCGGTGACCGAGATCGGAGAGTCTACGATCGCGTTGGAGGCGGCTCGCGCGCGCTACGAAGCCGCGAAAAAGGAACTGGACGCCGCCCACCTACCATGCTGAATGACGAAGAGAGGGCCGAGCTGGACGCGCTGGATCCGGAAGGCGCGGAGATTCGTGCCCGCATCGAAGCCGCGGCCCGTCAATTCCGGGAATGCGCGGATCTACTCGCGGACCTAGCGTGGCCGGTCCCACCTGGGCGACCGAACTGATTCTGAAAAACTGGGATCACCCGCTGATACCATGAGGCGTCACCAAAAGAGCAGGCCCCCGACCTGACATCGGGGGCCTGTGGGGAAACGCTTTTTCCGAACTCAGGAAGAGTGTTCCTCATTGCCCGAAAAAGGTCAAGCTCGGTGGTTTGGTGGGTTGGGGCCGAGACACAGTTTCATGTTCCCCCCGGCCTGGCTCAAGAGAGTCAGAATGACAGCGATCGCCATTCCTTACACGTCCTCTGGTTTCGCCATCGCCGCAGATGGACGACAGCAATGGGAGCACCAACCTTCGCGCGACGCTGCCACTCGTGACAACGAAAGCGACGCCGCTCAGAAAATCTTCCCGATTGAACGACGAGATGCCACGTTCGCATTCACGGTGTCAGGTGACGTGGCCAGCCGTGACAGGTTATTCGATCTCGGCGCCGAAGTGAGGAATCAGCTCACGCAGCTTCAGCGGACGCGATTCTGCCGGGCCCGCGGTTTTATGGATGCGCTGGCGGAGCGCGTGGTGGGAGCGATCGAAAGTGCGAAGGGCGAAGGCAGGATCGAACAATATCCGGAGTCAGAAATCGCTCTCGCGGGCTATTTTCGCGGCAGTCCTTGCTTTGTGAGAATTCAATTCCGCCGCTACGGCGCAGGCCTCCGTCGTGAGGTGATCTTTGGTGAGCTGCAGCCTGGAACGTGGTACTGGACGGGATCATACTTGATTGCCCAACTGGTATCCGAGGGCGATGAGCGATTCGCCGAGTTCTGCACGCCGCTCGATAGAGACCCTTCTCTGCTCTCTCTGCAAGCTGCCACGGAGTTTGCCATCGGCTACGTTCGAGCCTGTTCCAGCGCTTTGGCGCGAGGACTTGACCCGGACTGCCGCAGGATCGGAGGGCACATCCACGCGGCGGTAGTAACTCCGCCCGATCGCTCGCTGAGAGCGACCATTCGGAGATGGCTTGGGCGCGGTTCCCCCGGTTTTCAGTGGATACGACGGCCTTTGATCTGATCTCATTTTATGGAGCGGCCATGATCGACAGCTTTCCCGGAGATGGATGGTTCACCTACGTGGCTCTGGACGGCCGCGTGTTGCTAAAGCACCGATACCGCCAATCGTTGACCATCCTCTGCCCGCACTGCAGTAAAGCGCTGGAGATCCGCGAATATCGGGCTCAGTGCTGTGATCAAACATTCAAGATCAGTTTTGGTGCCATCACTCAGCACGAACCCGTGGGCCGGTCCGAGGAAAGACCCCGCGGATGGAAAAGCCTGAGGCCATATCGCCCTTGACCAATTCGACTTTCTAGTTCTGAAACGGGACGGGAGCCCAAAGAGTTTTGTCCCGCGCGCGGAATCATCTTGACCGCGGCGCCGGCGTAGGAGTGGGATCGGAACAGAACGCGACGTGCAGGTGCTTCAACACCCACACGCCGCTGACCACAAAATCACGGATGAGGTGATTCAATGGCTGATTTCCATTCTGATCCCAAACCTACCAGCAGTCCACTTTCCCTCCAATTCCAAGTCGAACGCGCCGACCTGGCGCAGCGCGATGAGCTGGTAGCCGGCATCGCGCGAAGGATGCAGGTTACCGACCGGCGCAGCAAACGGCGCACGCGCATTGAACTGAGGACGCTGGCCCGGCCCGTCTGTTTTGGCGATCGCATCTGCACGTGCGCTGTGACCGAGCGCTTCATCACGTCCCATCCCAGAGAGCACATCGCGGAGACGCACTGGTTCGCAGATATCGAGGCGGCGCGCGCAGCCTATCCAGAAGCGCGGCTCCTCGCCGATGCACCATCGGTCCGTCCCCCGCTGCGCGACGCAAGTCTAGAATTGTTAACTGAAGGGCGCGCGGGATTTGGTTTCGGCCCTCCTACCTGCGAATCCCGTTGGGGTTGCCTTCGGGAAAGAGCGGGTTCTGGCAATTCCGATCCCGCGCACCTTCTGAGGAGATTCATGACGAAACTGACCGGACCCGATCTGCACCGCTTGAGGACAATGATCCCCGGATTGAAGGCCGCCGCCGTTGCGCCGCTCGCGTGTATGCAGCTTTCGCGGCTTCTAGAAATCGAACGGTCGGAAGGCGTTCCTCCCACGCTGGCCGAACTCGGCGCAATCTTCCACGTCCTGCAGCGGGCGCGGAACCGACAAGTGCTTCCCGACGACGACGGCGTGTATGTGTGGTGGACCGAGGCACGAAATGCCGCGACGTAAAGAATACGCAGACCATGCGGCACGGCAGCGCGCCTATGTCGAGCGGCAGAAGCGACGGGCGGCGGCCGCTGTCCCGAAGAAACTCAAGCCCATCCTGCAGCATCTCGCCGGGCTCCGCGCCGACATTGTGGCCCGTCGCCGCGCAATCGGGTGCCCGCGGCACGAGCGGTTGAACTTGCCTGGACCGTCTGGGTTGGCGCTCTCTTCCATGATGGTCAAAATCCTGTCGCTGCTCAATCACATCGAAATTCAGCTTGATCTCATCGCGAAGTGAAGCGCATTGCGGGCGCTGAAAACCTAGGATCACCACTCAGTTGAAAAATGACGATATGGGAAAAATGTTTTTGCTGCGGTGGGGTGCAAATCAGAGAAGCCCGGTCGCCGCCCGGAAAGCTCCAAAGATTTTTACTCCCCCCCGTATGGTGTTCATTCTGAGGGACTTGGCGTGCGCCGCCAGTACGGTGATTTCGCCCGTCGTGTGATTCTGGTGCAGATCGCCCGCGAATTGACCGCCAATGTGAGCCGAATTGCCGGTTTTCGACCCTCAAAATCGACGCCGCGCGGCCTAGCTTTTGAGGACCCGCTCTTGAGGACCCGCACTGCGAATCGCCCAGGGATTACCAGCCGATGACGCCTCTGACGCGCGCTTCCCGCGCCGCTGCCAGTTCCGCCGCGAGCACCCGCAGCCGCGCCAGCTCCTCCGGCTGCGCCCGCAGTTTCTTCATCCCGCTGCTGTACAACTGATGCACGCGCTGATGCGTGACCCCGAGGACGGCTCCGATCTCCTCGAAGCTCATCGCGCAGCCAGACTGCGGCCCAATTGTACAGTGAAGTGGTTTCCGTTTCCGCGGCTGATGGGATGCACTCACGTGGGATGCCCCGAACCTTGGGCAGCACGCGAGAAACGGAATCAAGGGTCGCGCGCGGCCCTGTTGTTTCCGTCTAGTGATGTGCCCGTTGTCATCCAGCATACCGCGAGAACCGGTGGGAGGCAGCTTAGATGGCCACCCGCGCGGAAGAGAACGCGGCCACAGCGAACGCTGCGCGCGCTACCGGCGCCATCCTGGAAGCGAATCGACCCGCCAAGCTGAATTGACGGTTTTCGCGCCTAGCTTTCGAGGACCGCGCCTGCAGATCGACCGCGAAATTCGGCGAATTACCCCACACCACTACACTGCCCATCCTTGGGCGGGGCGCGAAACGAAACCGGGCCGCGCGAAATCGTGAAACCATCTAGGCACGCACGGCTTTGCTCGGCGGACCGGCGTGCAGCACGGCATCCGCCCAATTCATCAGTAACTGTCTCGCACAGACCGCGCTCTCGCCACGCGGCCAACCGCAGGCCTTCGCCGCGCGATCTATCCGACGTTTCTCCGACGCCGTAAAGTTTAGAGTTCGAATCACTGGATCGCTCGCAGTTTTTTTCATTTTGAAAACCTCCGAGTGCTGCATCACCTGATCCCTAATAACTCGCCGCCTGGCGGCCTTCCAGCATACGCCGCGCTAGAACCCGACCGCACCGGGAACTCCGACACCGCGTTCGCGCTGATGCACGAACTTTGAGGCAATTCGCCATTTTCCGGTATGAGATCGGTACAACGGCTCGGGATTCCGCTGTTTTTTCTCTTGACAGCAGATTTCCACAGAGAGGTGAGAGAGTCTCCGCGCCTGATCTTTCCCGCAAACGCGGTGAACGCAGCCAGCGGCGCGGCTTTGACCAGTCACGATGCTTGGGAAAATGGTACGCAAAGATGTATCTCACTGCGTTCAGGCGTTTCAAACACCCTTGCGGCGGCCCCTTTTGCGCGGTCTAGAGTTTGAGCGGTCACCACGACAGCGTGAAGGAGCGGAAAGAACATGAAGAAGTCGAGCAGCAGCAAATTCCCGACGAACTTGGGGCGACTGCGCGAGATGGCTGGCTTGAGCCAGTGGGACGTCGCGCGCAAACTCGCATGCGACAGATCGAAGGTCAGCCAGATCGAGTCCGGCTACATCGTGCCGCGGCCGGAGGAGCTGGCGACGATTCTTAAAACCATCCGCGCCGCGCACCAGAAATTGGAGAAAGAGTTTCAGCAGCAGCTCGCCGCCGCCGGCGCCGCCGCGGCCTAAAGAACGACAAGCCCGCGCGCGGCTCACGACCGCGAGCGGGCAAACCAAGTAATCGCCAGTGGAGGGCGATCACCATGACCGATCTTACCAAGACCACCATCACCACCCCACAGCGCACGAGCAGCTTCGGGCTAGGCGCAATCTACTTGTCTCGACGATTCAAGGCACCCACGCAGAAGGAGCTAAAGCACTTGTTCGCCGAGATCGAGGCGCACGCCCCGACAACGAGCGAAGGACTGCCCATCACATTCCGGTGGGACGGCGGAATCCTGAGACTGTCGATTGGCTGCACGGAGTCGGAGTACGAAGCGCTCATGGCAGAGCGGACGAAGCGATACGAGGCCGACGAGCGGAAGCGCGAGGATCTGGCGCGGCTGAAGAAACAAATGCGCGAGGTGAAGGCGCGGGACTATAGCGACGCGGCCGCGAAACGCAGCTTCGCAGTCGTTGCCATGCCCGCCAAAGGAACGCCGCGCGTCCAGTGAGCGGAGCATGAAGCCCGACATCGACAAAATCGCGAAGCAGCACGGCTACGAAGTGGAGCGCGAGAACAAGCACAAGATCTACAAGGGGCCCAATGGTGGGACTCTGGTGATTCCGAGCACTCCCAGCGACAAAGATTGGGAACAGAATGCGCTCACCACTCTCGCCCGGAATCTTGGCATGCCCCGCAAGGACCTGCTGCACGTTGATCGCAAACCGCTTCGCGCCCTGCGCCCTCATACTCCACTGCCGAAGCATGAAAACCCAGCCGCGCGGACCAAAGATGCTGCAGCCATCATCGGAGAGCTGAAGTCATTTCTCAAGGAGCATATGCGGCGGGCCGCGATCAACTTGGCGTTTCAACACGACTACGCCCGCACCGAGCAGGAACGTTTCGACGCCACCGCGGATGCAGTGCTGCAGATGGCCCGCAACCTAAGGAGCGATCGGCATCATGCTCCCGTGCTCTTTGACTGCGACGCGGTGTTTTGCATGAAGCTCGGCGGCTCGGGCGAAGGCTACGATTGCGTCGAGTTCCGGATGCCGGTTGTGGATGGCACGTTTGTTCTCTATCTTGATCCCGCCTGCGGTGAGATTCACGTCGACGTTCCGTGGACCTGCGAAGATGGCCGCCGCTACGAGCCTGCGGCCTACGCGGGTGATTGGTTTTAGAAGGGCGGTTACGCAATGAATCTCGAGCTAAGAGATTTTCTGACGGATGGCCAGGACTTTGATCTGCTGGCGCTGCTCCGTGTGTGCTCCAGGGAACCGATCGTGGAAATGGCCGACCATCCCCCCAAAGGGCGCGTCGGGTACCGCTTCACGGTGGGCGGATTCACGGCCATGACTGCAATCCTGATTGCCGCTGGCCGTTTGGAAGTCACGCCGGACCTCTGGCAGGCTGTGCGAGCCGCAGAGAGCAGGCGCCCGGCTTATCCCAAGCTGATTGCCGCCGCGAGGGCACACATCGATGACTTGCACACGCTGCCGCTGAAGAGTCCCAGCGTGATGCCGGGCATAAACGTCGAGGAGTTGATCACGCTGCTAGCTATGTTCGTGATCGAGTGCGAGTGGTTTTCCGGGCCGCGCCTGGTGGAGCGGCCAGATCTGCCGCCAACCGCCGCATAGCCCATGGCTGGACTTCAGAGACACGCAACATCGGAGGAGTTGGAACGCTGCCGGCAGAATCCCCCGCTGGCCGACAAGCTCTATCCTGGCTTCGTGATCTGCCTGGAGTGCGGAGTTCTGGCGCGGCGCCTTGTGCGCAGCCCAAAGTGCCACGCGCGCCGGCAGCATCCCGAAGTGGATTATCCCGCGAAGTGGCCAACAGCACCGCTGGTCGGCATAGGAGTTGCGGAAGCCGACAAGATTCAGCACCAAGCCTATATAAAAAACCCAAGCAACCGCGTGGTGATCAACGCGGCGCGCCGCGCCAACTACGCGGGGAAGCTGAAAGCAGCGGAGGCCAACCCGACCAGCCCAGAAGCTGCATTCATCAATGGCGAACGCGATCGCACCGCAAGGCTTAACCACGAGCGATATTGGGGTGCGGAGACAGACGAGGGCGTGCGGGAGCTCGAGGCAGCAGCGAAACTGGATCCCACGGGCACGGCGGCGAAAAAGCTCGCAGACGCCGCCGCGTTCCGCGAGAGTGAAAGCACGCGCAGAAAGGCGCGGGCCCCAAGAGATAGCCAGCGGAACCGCGAGCGCCTGGAGGAGTTGGCAGCGGCAGCGGAAGCTCACCCGGACGGCCCAGAGGCCGAATTTCTCAAGGCCAAGCGCAGGAAGCAGGCCGACGAGCAGAGAGAAATTCGCAGACTGGCTAGGGCGCACCAGCCATTTGCCCGCGGGAGCACTGGCCGTCCCAAGAAGACCGCCGAAGAGACACGCGATTTCGAGATCTGGCAGATGGTTCGGAATCTCATTCCGCGCGCCGCGGAGGCGCTGAAGGCGCTCGAAGAGCTGTCTCCGCGCGAACGGCGCAATCCTGAAGCGCTCAAACGCAGGTTGCTGCCGCTGGACTTCACGCTACGTGAGATAAAGCAGATACCGTTTTCGAAGCCGAATGCCATCATCCTGGCAAGCCATTGGGTAGCAGATAGCGAGGGCATGGATTACACTTCCGTCGCTCGTGCTCGCCAGCGATCCCGTAAACGAGCCGCCTGAGCGCTCCCCTTTTTCGACAGGGTTTCCACAGAAAAAGCCCCAACCACGACAAGAATGCGGTTTTTGTCGCGGTTGCACCGCGACAAGAATGCGGTTTCTTGTCCGTGACTCCGATTCCGCTCCGTTCTAGGATTGCTCCCCTCAGATACAAAAAACCGAACCGCCGCGTGCAAGGCGGCGGGATCGGAAAACAAAAGGCGAATTGGTGAGTGCAGGATACCCCAAACCGGCTCCGTCAACAATGCGGTCGTCGCCACCCACCGCGGCGCCCACCAAGCCCGTGCCCATCCGCTATCGCCTGGATGACTTTGAGCTGAGCCACTCCGAACGAGCGCTGTTGCGGGCAATGTACAAACTCACCCGCGGCGGGATCATGTTCTTCGCTTCCCTGCCGAAAGTGGCCCGCCTCGCCGGCATTTCAAAGAGGACCGCAAGCCGCCTTATCAATGGCTATACCGACAAGCGGACAGGAAGCCGATATCGGGGCCTGGTGGCGCGCGGCATCCTCACCCTGGTCGCCGAAGCGGGATCCGCAAAGAAAGCCGCGACCTATCGAATCAATGAGGACGCCCTGATTCCCCTGCCGCGAATGCTCGAACCAGTCCAACAAGAGCTGCCTGGCATCATCCCGGAGCCGAAGGTCGCGCCCGCGCAACCGCCCGTTTCCGACGAGACACCGTGTCCTGCCACTTGTGGGACACCGTGTCCTGCGCACTTGGAGGACACCGTGTCTCGCCACTTGCAGGACACCGTGTCCTCCGATTTTAGGTTTATAGAAAAACCTTTAGAGAGAGGCAGTTGAAAAAGCGCAAAGAGCAACAGCCTCTCTCTCGCTGATTGAGCAGGAGGGAAAACAGGAACATGAGGACGACTGGCTTCGAAAATACGCTCGCCCAAGCCGCCGCTAAGAAACTGGTCGAGATCCTGCTGCAGCGCTGGCCCAACCACACCAAAGACCATGCCCAACTCTGTATGTACAACGACGAGATTACGGAGATGGTGGAGGAATGTGGCGAGGGGCGCATGCAGGCAACGGTGAAAGCAGCGCGCACCCGTTGCCACTTTCTCCCGGAGCCGGCCGAGCTGCGCGATCTCTTGCCGGCACCGGAACTATTCCCCCAGTACCATGACCCCGATTGTCGCGAATGCCTGGGCTCCGGCTGGAAGATGGTCGACGTCCCTGCCGACCCGCGGCGTCTCGAACTGTATCCGGGGGAAGCGACCGTCAGGCTTGCACAACGCTGTCACTGTGCGCCGCCCGTGCCGGCCGCGCGGAAAAACCCCACCAACGATTCACCCAGCAGTTTGGAGGTGGAACATGCAGGCTCCTAGCTACATTCTTCCGGCAAGCGTGGACGCGGAACGCTCGATTCTGGGCGCGATCCTGCTCGATAACTTTGCCTACAACCAAGCCGCGGAACATCTTCGCAGCGAAGATTTTTCGCTCGATTCGCACCGGCGCATTTACCAGCGGATGGTCGAGCTGGCCGAGTCGTCCCGGCCGATTGACATGATCACGCTTATCGAGGAGTTGGACCGGCACAAGGATCTGCAGCCGATCGGCGACGTCGGCTACGTGTCGAGCCTGCTGGATGGCGTTCCGGACCGGCCGAGCATTGAGCACTACATCAAGATCGTGCGCGACAAGGCGCTGCTGCGCGGCCTGATTCACGCCGCCAATACGGCGATTGCGCGAGCGGCCGATCAATCCGACTCCGCTGAAGAAGTGCTCAGCGATACCGAGAATGCCATCTTCCGGCTTTCGGAGAAACGGATCGGCCGCGGCTTCATGGGCGTGCAGGAGATCGTCCGCGAGTCGTTCGGTTCGGTCGACGCCCTGCTGCAACGCGGGCAGCGCATCACGGGACTGGCCACGCACTACGACAATCTCGACGAGATGACCAGTGGCCTGCAGCGCTCCGACCTGGTGATCATCGCGGCGCGGCCTTCCATGGGCAAGACCGCCTTCGCCTTGAACATTGCGGAGCGCGCCGCCATCCAGGACCAGCGCGTGGTGGGAGTGTTCTCCCTGGAAATGTCGCGCGAGGCGCTGTTGCTGCGCCTGCTCTGTTCGGCGGCGGAGGTCGACGCGCACAAAATGCGCACCGGCTCTCTCTGGCAGGACGACACCCGCAAACTGGTGCGCGCCATGGAGCAATTGGCCCACGCGCCCATCTTCATCGATGACACCGCCGTAATCGGGGTGAGCGAGATGCGCGCCAAAGCGCGCCGCCTGCGGCAACTGCAGGGCCGGCTCGACCTGATCATCGTGGACTATTTGCAGCTCATGTCGGGCGGCAGCAAGGGTTACGAAAACCGCACCCAGGAAGTCTCGGCGATCTCGCGCGGGCTTAAAGCGCTGGCCAAGGAACTCAGTGTGCCGGTAGTTGCGCTCTCGCAGTTGAGCCGAGATCCGGAAAAACGAGGTGGTGACCATCGTCCGCAACTTTCAGATCTGCGCGAGTCGGGGTCGATCGAGCAGGACGCAGATCTGGTGATGTTCATTTTCCGCGAGGAAGTTTACCGGCAGGACGATCCCGATCTGCAGGGCAAGGCCGAGATCATCGTCTCCAAACAGCGCAATGGGCCGACCGGCAAGCTCATGCTGGCCTTCCGCAAGAACTGCACGCGCTTCGAAACCATGGCGGCGCAGGAGAGCCCGGGAAGCGGCGCCTGAAGAGGGAAAAAAAACATGACGAAGCTCTCCCAGCGCAAGACCAAGCTTTCCTTCACCACCGACGCGGAGGTGCGCTATCGCGGCCGACTGCGCGCGGTGGTGATCGAGGTGGAGAACGGCTTTACCGCGACGGTCCGGCTCGCCGGCACCAGGTTGCACTATCCGTTCAGTTGGCGCGGACTCCACGACTGGGCCGCGGAACTTTACGCCAGACAAGAGCGCGAGAGACGCAAGAAGGAACGCGCGGAACGCGCCCGGCGCGCTGCCGCGTAGCCCGAAACGGTGCACCTTATTTGTATGTCGGCATGGGATCACATACCGGAACTACCAGCAGGTGATAGGATCACGCTGGCAGATTCCGGCCGCCATCAGAAAGAGGAACAGATGGCGCGACGGAGATATCAGCGCGGAAAACTCGTTCTGCGCGGAAAGAAAGGAAGAGAACGATGGGAATCACGCTTTCGCGACGACGTTGTCCGGCTCGACGGAAGCGTCCATCGTATACACCGGCGCAAGATCGTCGGCACGTTGAAGGAATACCCAACGCGCCGCCTGGCCGAGCGCGAACTCGAACGACTGCTGGGAGAAATCAATTCCCTCACCTACAAACCGCGTCCCACAGCCACCTTCGCGCAGTTTGCCGAACGCTGGCAACGGGACGTACTCAACCTGCACAAACCCTCGACGGGGTCGGCCGACCGATCGCGCATTGGCAAACACTTGCTGCCCGAGCTGGGCAGATATTGCATGAAGGACATCGACACCCAGCTCGTGCAGGCTTTGATTGCGAAGAAACGCGCGGAGCTGCTCTCGCCCAAATCCATTCACAACCTCATCGGAACGCTGCGTCTCATGTGGACCAGCGCCCGGGCGTGGAACTTTTTGCCGGCGGCCGTGCTGCTCGATTTCGACAGCCTGGTCGAGCCGGAAGCTGGTCTGCGTCAGGAGCGCTTTCTCACCCTCGACGAGCTGCAGCGCATCATCGAAGCCGCGGCCGAACCGCTCCGCACTTTTTTCTGGATACTCGCGGAAACGGGCATCCGCGCCGGCGAGATTGCCGGCCTGCCCGTTTTCAATCTGCAACTCGACTTGGGCACGATCAAGATTTCCCAAAGCGTTTGGCATGGGAAGATCCAGACCGTGAAGTCCAGGAAGGGCAACCGCACCGTCGAGATTTCGCCGGAACTGGTGCAGCATCTTCGCCAGTTCCTCCACACCTGGCGGCCGAACAGCGCCCAACTGCTCTTTGCCTCCGGACGCGGAACGCCCTGGGATCTCGACGCGCTGCGCCGGCGCAAACTCTATCCCCTGTTGAAAAAATTGGGGATCCGGCAAGCCGGCTTCCACTCGTTCAGGCATGGCTCCGAAACGCTGATGGATTTGGAGCGTGTGCCGGTGGCGGTGCGCATGGACCGGATGGGGCACTCGGACACCAGAATGATGGTCAACTACACCCACGTAGCGTCGGAAGATGGCCGGCTGTTCGCGGCCCGAGTCGGACGCCTGCTCGAACCACGCGAAACCCTGATGCTCCCCCTGCCTGCGGGAAATGCCTAGCCGGAGGGGCAAGAATCCACGAAAAGTTGTACCCTTGTTGGACCCTACCGAGAGTAAAACCCACTCCCCGCGCGGCGTCCAGCCGATGTCTGCTTGGGCTCATAACCCAAAGGTCGGTGGTTCAAATCCACCCCCCGCAACCATCCGAAGACGCCCTCCTCGCAAACCCGGTGCGAGGGGGGGGCGGTTCCCGGCAAATCCCACGCACCCTCAGCGATTCAGGAACTCATTCAAATGGTTATCCAGATGCTCGGTCTCACGCGCTCAGGGGACAGCCGCCAAGTCGCTTATCGCCACGGGAACCAGAGTACATCGCCGGTTCGCTCGAAGGTCTCGAGAGGCTTCGCAGCGGTGCAGCGGCTGCCGACGGAATAATCCGTGCAGCCTTCATCCATGACTTCTCGACGTTAAACGAGAACTGCGAAATAGACAGGCGCGCCATTGAGCCTATCGGAACAGCTGACCGACTCAATGCTAGGAAGTGGCGTCTTCTACGGGAGTGGGCCGCGAACCCTCACTGGACCAGTGATGGACCAGAGTGACATCTTTCCCGACCTGGCGAACGAGGCGATTCAACAACATGCCGATCGGGCGTTGCGCCGTTTTCTGTAGTCCCCTTCTTTACGCATTCTGATTGTGAAGGATCGTAGCGCGGCTTCTCCATGGGCGCAATGCTTAAGAGTTAACAAATGAAGAACTGACGAGTCGCGGTGATTTGACGTGATGCATCGTCCGCGACCCTCGCAACGTTCGGCATCCGAAGCTTCTCCGGCACACTTCTAACTCGCTTTCGCCGGATGGCACGGTAGCAGCCGGCGTCGAACCTGTTCATTTCATCCGCAATGAGGATTTTTGCAGACCGGTCGCTGCATGCGCATTTTTCACACAGCAGTTTGCAAGGGCTCAGTCTTGGTGTGTTCTTCCGAAACCGTAGTTTTGGGGATCGGGATCGTCACGAATATATGCGTACCAAAACTCCCGGACTCAATATTTATCGTGCCCTCGATCTGCCGCAGCCTTTCCTGCATCCCTCTGATTCCGACTCCCGTGCGCCCAGATCGAATCTCAGCCAAGCGTTCAGGTGACATGCCTTTGCCTTCGTCTCGAATATCCAGCGCGATTTGGCTCTCACCTCGGGCTATTCGGATCGAAGCAGTCTTACTGCCGGAATGTCGATGGACGTTCGTCAAGGATTCCTGCACCAAACGGAAGATGACCAGTTCCATATCGCGGGGTAATCTCACAAAATCCTCCGGGATCTCCAAACGAATGTCCAAGTCACTGCGTTCACGAATTCCGTCCACATACCAGTTGATGGCAGAATGCAGACCATTTTCATCCAGGAGTGGGGGATGCAACAGGTAAGACGTGGTGCGTATTTCACGATGCAGCTGTTGAACCGTTTCCTGGATTTTGTCAACGTCGGTCGCAATTTCTGGCGAACGTCGGCCGGTCTTCTGGGCAAGCTGGGCCAGGCTGATGCCCAGCACTGTTAAGGTCTGCCCTGCGCTATCATGCAACTCGCGCGCGATATGACGGCGTTCCTCGTCCTGTATTTTCATCAGCTGCAGGCTCACGTCCGCACTTCGAGCTTTCTCGGCCGCCTCTTTTTGATCGTGAATGTCCAGACAGCCGCCCACATAACCTTCAAACGTCCCATCGGTGGCGTAACGTGGTGTGCCGTGGTCTGTAATCCAACGGTATTGACCGGTGTGATGTCGCAGCCGGTACTCCATCTCAAAAGGCTGACGAGCATCGAAGTTTTCGACATAGATCCGCAGGCACCGATCAAAGTCCTCGGGATGTACATTCTCTGCCCAGCCATTCCCCGATTCCTGTTCCAGTGTGCGCCCGACAAAATCCAACCACCCTTTGTTGAAGTAATAGCAAAGTTTGTCTGTTCCCGCCATCCAAACCATGATTGGCGAGGCATCCGTGACTGCCCGATAGCGCTGTTCGCTTTCCCGCAACGCGAGTTCCGCACGTTTACGTTCCGTAACGTCATGGGTGATGGCCAACTGCACGATGCGGCCGTCAGGATTATGCAAAGGCGCGGCATGCGTTTCCATGTGGTGCCGCGTGCTATCCAGCCCGATCATGTCGAACTCCAACGAGTCTTTGTCACCACGGCACACGCGTTCGTTGAAAGCTCGGAACTTCTCCCGGTCTTCAGGAGCAATCAGGTCATAGATACTCCTGCCGACTACCGTTTCGGCGTTCTTCGCGCCGACCATCGCCAGGCCCGCTGAGTTCATGTGCTGCAACGTACCATCGGGAGCGACTACTTTCACACATTCGGGTGTGGTTTCGACCATGGCGCGGAAACGCTCCTCGCTCTCGCGCAAGGCTCGCTCGATTTGCTTCAGGTGGGTGATATCGCGCGCTACATTAGAAGCGCCGATCACCCGCCCTGTGCCATCTTTGACAGGAGAAATGGTGAGTGACAAATCGAATGTGCTGCCGTCTTTACGGCGACGGACCGTCTGGAAATGGACGATCCTCTCCCCGCGGCGTAACCGGGCAAGAATGTTCTTTTCCTCGTCCCAACGATCCTCAGGAACGATAAGCGTAATGTGTTTTCCGACTGCCTCCTTGGCGGTATAGCCGAACATGTGCTCAGCACTCTTATTCCAGCTTTGAATGATGCCATCGAGGTTTTTGCTGATGATGGCGTCGTCGGAGGAAGCAACTATGGCGGCCAAGTGGGCCGTTGCCTCTTCGGCCTGTTTGCGTTCAGTAATGTCCAGCAGCATGTTAATGCCGCCAACAATCCTCCCCTGGTCATCTTTGATAGGAGTCGGATAAGGAATGAACCATCGGCGGGTTCCGTCAGGCCGTTCTGCAATGGCCTCAGCTCCTTGGATAATACGGCCTTCCTTCAGGGCGGTGGCCATCGGACATACATCATGTGGCATTGGCCGGCCATCGGGATAGTAAAGCTTCCAACTGACACACCACTGATCCGTTCCAAGTTCCGGCGTTCTTCCGGCAAAGTCGACTGCCGCGGGATTGAAGTGAGTTAGTCGCCCTTCTGCATCCGTGGTATAGATGGCTGCTGGTAGAGCATCAATCATCTCGCGGAAGCGCCGTTCGCTTTCCCGCACTGCCAATTCCGCTTTTCGCTGGGCCGTGACATCGGTATTGGTGCCAAACCAGCGGGTTACGGCGCCCCTCGCGTCCTTTACGGGATGGACCCGGGTTAGAAAATCCCGAAATACGCCATCGGCTCCACGCAGCGGGAACACCATCTCAAACGGTTCGCCCTTTGCTATCGAGTGCTTCCATCCTTCGAGAACCTTTGGCAGAACCTCGGGGTCATGCACCGTTTGCCAGCCCCACCCCTTCATTTGTTCAGGTGTCGTGCCGGTGTACTCGTACCAGCGCTGGTTGTACCAGAAAATGTAGCCGTCGGCCTCTGCCATCCACACCAGTTGAGGAATTGACTCCGCCAGCGTGCGGAACTGCAGCTCACGTTTTTCGATCTCTTGTCTCGCCAGCACTTGCTGCGTGACGTCATTTCCGTGAATTAAAATCCCCTCGACCTGCCCGGCACCATCCCGCATGGGCTGATAAATAAAGTCAAAATAGGTGTCCTCGGGCTGGCCCTCGACTCCCCGATTCAGAATGATTTTTCTGGCCGTGCCAATGTAAGGAACGCCGGTCTGATAGACCCCATCGAGTAGTTCAAATAGCCCCTGTCCTTCGAGTTCGGGGAAAGCTTCGCGGACCGTTTTACTAACAAAATCTTCTGCCCGTTCGCGTCCCGTCAATTTCAGGTAGTCGTGGTTTACGAACGTGAAGCGGTGCTCGGGACCGCTCAGGAACCCGATCGCGGCTGGCGCTTGCATAAAGAGCTCGCGCAAACGGCTCCGTTCGGACTCAGCCGCCGCTCTCAGCTTGCGTTCCACCAACTCTGCTTCTGTTCGCAAGCGAGCAGCTTGCAGCGCCACTGCAGCTTGGTTCGCCGCTACAGAGAGTAGTAAGGCCTCCCCTTCGTTTGGGAACCCAGAACTCGCACAGCCGACAACGATGAAACCATCGTCCCCCGAGATACCGATTGGTTGCATTGCGACCCTTAGCGCGCTCGGCCAGGTGGACCCGGCAATTGTGTCAATGTGCAGGCTAGCTGTCACAGAGTCCGGCCACAGACGTCTGACTTCATCGCTGAATCCAGGATGCAAAGGACTACGAACCACTTCGATTGTTTTTGGCGACCGCAGACAGACGTATACGGCATCCGCTCGCAGGGTATGCAGGAGGACATCGGCGACACTTTCGACAATCTGCGCTCGATCGCGCCCCACCCACCCCGCGGGCGTCGTGGCTAAAGCCACAAGATCGCGAAGCAGGCGCCGGAGTTCCCGGATTTCTCTCCCATCGTTGTCCATCGCTGTTATGCGACCGTCGAGCGCGAACTGTAGGCTCCGCGTTCCCGGAGTTCCGCGAGAAACTCTGCCGGGGGTACGAAGAATGGATTCTTCTGAAGTACGCCTCCAAGAATTACCATCGGGTGCGTCCTCAGAATATCCATTGCAATGCCGGCGCCAAACTTGGCGCAGTCATACGTTCATATAACAGGGTCTTTATACTTCGGCAAAATGAAATTCAACCGCGTTTCGTATTCAACCAGATCATTGACGCCGGGAAAGTCTTCCAGCGCCCACTCCATATGGGCAACAAGCCGAGTGAGCGCATAGCCCTCTTCAGGCCCTGCAGACAGAACTTCTTCGATGAGGGACAACATACGGTCCTGATCAAAATGACCATCGCGCAAGTAAGCGTCTTGCCAGCGTTTCACGACCAACTGTCCCCGGCCGCCCGCCGCTTCAGTATCGATTCCTGCATCTCGCAACCGGCGAAAATGGTCTTCCATGGTGCGCGGATCGACGATGTGAAAGCCTTTCTCCCCACGTTCGATTCCTTCGCGAATAAATGGGAGGAGCACCCGATACTCTTCATCCGACGAGTGAAAGAACGCGCAAATGTGACGCTCGGTTCCGAGCGTCGCATTGGCAAAATGAATCGGCTGGTCGCTGTTGACCATTTAGTTCTCCCCTACACCAATCAGAGTGCGTGAAGGCCCCATCGGCGGCAGCAGGCATGCGGACTTCGGCGCCGTTGTGTTATATCTGCTTTGAAATCCCTCGTGCAAGCGTGCTTCCCTCAGTGTAGCCTATTGCAAACCAAGCTATGCTCTGAGAGTGCTGTCCGTTTTTCCTCCATCAATTTATGAATCATAGGAAGTAGGGACTGGCCCAACTCAGATTTCGACACGCAACCCCGAGCATTTGCTTCCCGTGCCTGCCGCGCCACAAGCTTCGGATCGTTCTGGCTAATCATGATCACTTCAGCTTCCGGCATCTCTTGCCGGATTATTCGAGTCGCCGCGAGTCCGTCCATGCTCGGCATGGAAATGTCCATGAGTGCCAGATCCGGTCGAATTGATCTTGTTTTCTCAACCGCTTCCAAACCGTCGCAAGCTTCTCCTGAAATAATCCACTCGGAGGAAGATAGTAGCATTCGCAGGCCGCTCCGAACAGCCTCGTGATCATCAACAATAAGAATTCTCAGAGGGCTCACCGAGGTCTCCGACACTGGCTCCGTACGACCAAACTCGCTTCGCACGAGCCGAGCCACCTTGGGAGCGCTGATATTCTCGCAAACAACCTTCTGTCAGCCAATACAGAATTTTCCTTTGAGGCATACAGTGATTTCCCGATAGACGAGCCGCTTGTTTTTCCTTTTCCTTGTACTTGCGCTGATCGGCGGTTCATCTTCTCGGCGCGCCGTTACATACAAGTCCCGCAAGCCCTACGAATAGACCCCAGGCGCTTCGTGTGCGAGCTTCCGCGCGCACTCAACGTAGACCCTGGATAAAAAGTGGGATGGCGATCCGTGCCGCTCTCGCCAGATCGTACCCTGGAGTTCGAAGGGCATTCACGGCTTTGCCTTGAGCTCTTGGAGACTCATCGCGTCCGGTTCAGCTTTCGCCAACCAAGCCAGGAGGTTGCCGAGCCGCTTGTTGATGTTGTTAATTGAAGGTCGCGACTCTCAGCCGGTCTGTCCCCGGTAACCGTCCGAGCCATTCGTCTTCTGGCGCTGAACAGCGCTACACACCCGACAAGGTGTATTGAAGGTTCATCGAAATGTGCCTTGAGCCCTGACTCAAGATCAGACTGCCGGTCTGACAAATTGCTGAAAATTCCTTTTGCGTTGTAAACCTTTATCAGTTGCTTGGCCAGCGGGCCGTGCCGTACACCTTCGCCCAGGATCGTAGAGCCGAATATCACCCCATCATCTCTTAACAAAGGCTTCACGTACTGAAATACGATGCTCTTGCTCGCCAAATCACCCGGGAGGCAGTGCAAGAGATAGTTGAGCGAGATGGAACCAAATCCAGACATCCCGATATCGATACGCTGAAGAGCGTTGCCCAAATGACAGGACGGATTATAGCGACGCAAGCGCTTTGCTGATTTTGCGAGGCTGTGAGCGTTTAAATCGAAGAGTGCAATCGTCGGGGCGGCCAACGGGAACCGGCATTTGTCGAGAAAGTAACCAGTTCCCACACCGATATCGAGATGCTTGTCAGAGATGTGCTGGTTATAGAAATCCAGGAGCACATGCGAGGGACATTCCCACACAAAGGAATTGGAAATCCGCAAGACCGCCAAGTCATACAACGCTAGAGTCAGTGGCGTATAGACGGAGGCTGCCTTGAGAGTATCGCCGTCAGCTCCGTAGATGTTGGGTTCGTGGTTCATCTTTGTCTGCTGCGTGGCTATTAGCTGCGACGAAGGTTCTTTCGACGCCCACGCGGCGAGCCGTCGAGCCAAACACCCTGCGAAACCTACGAATAGATACCAGACGCCTCATGTCCAAGCTTCTGCACGTACTCAACGTATGACCCAGGATAAACCGTGGGATGGCGGTCCGTCCCGCTTTCACCGCCCAGGAGCCGAATCGACTCTGTAGGCCGTACTCGAGCTCAGCGCTCACAAAATCTCGATCGGACACAACATTCCACGGGAAGAAAAAAGCGCCGGGAGATTTCCCGGCGCACGCATCTGATGCAAGTGATTCGGACTAATAACTCACTGAAGATCCCTTGGCTGCGGGTACATCTTTGGAACTCATGTCGAATGTGAGCATGAACCCGTTTGTTCCCTTGAACTCGTATGGCTTGGGTCCCTCCCTGTAGGTTTCGATTTCGTTTGGCATCATGACAAAACCGTCATTGCGCGGCGTACCCCAATACTTCACATTCTTAAGCACAGCCGGCTCGTCAGTCATTCCCTGAAAACGCGTCAACTTGATCTCTGCCGTCCTGCCGCCGTTTAGTGTGGCGTGCGCGTGATCCTTGTCGAACGTCCAGGTATCGATATTGCCTTCAGCGATCTGGAGTGATTTCCACTTCACCGGAAACACATGCCCAATGATTTCCCCGAGAGCCTGGCGTTGTTCGGCGGTTGCCGCTTTATCGAACGTCACCTGCGCCCAATCCATCCCTTGAGAGAAGTCGCCACCCAAGTCCCCATTGATCCAGAACTTGGCCCCGGCGAGATCAACGTTGCCGTAATGTCCGTGGTTTACTTTGTAAGCATTATTGAACTTGCAGAAGTGTTCCGTCTTTCCGTTTTCGTGATGAGCTGCCGGATGCGAGTTGAAATAGCACATGCAGAAGTGAGGACAACTGCAGGCCTCGATTGCGGTTGCATTGATCGCCCAATCCGCCGACTCGCCGGAGTGACCGGCGCTGGCGGTGAGTAGGGCAAGGACGACTGTTAAAGCTATTCTGTGCATAGAGCACCCCCAAAATGAGTAAGAGAAAGCCGTTATCTAAATAAAACGAACGAGCATCGTCAGGCCCAGCGCCCTTCAGACTCCCGAGGGCGGCGCCGGGTGCTTCTACTTGTCGCTCGCAGAGCGCCTGACCGTCAATGCTCCGACACTTCTCCCTCGATACCTCGCGATCCCCTAATAAGTCTTCTGTTTGCAATGCCATGTGGGGTATCGCATTGTGTTCGGTTGCGTGCTAGACTTCTCGAAAATGTGATGCCGTCCACCCTCCCATCATTGGTGCGTTTCGCAAATTTCGAGGTCGATCTGCGGGCTGGCGAGTTGCGAAGAGAAGGCAACAGAGTCCGGCTGCAGGAACAGCCGTTCCTACTTCTGGCAGTGCTCCTGGAATACGCGGGAGAAGTCGTCACCCGTGAAGAACTTCGCAAGCGCCTTTGGTCGGCCGATACCTTCGTCGATTTCGACCACCGTCTCGCGGTGGCTGTAAGCAAGCTCAGAGACGCGCTGCGGGACTCCGCCGAGAACCCAAAATTCGTTGAGACCGTTGGCCGACGCGGATACCGGTTCCTGGGCCAGCTGGAATTCACCAATCCATTGTCTGCGGATTCCAACGGGAGAAAATCTGAAACTCCTTTGGCTTCTTCTCAACCATCCGAGCAAGCGGAGCTCCCAAAGCTGGGGCATCCGCAACCGACGCGATCCCGAATCTTCCTTTTCTCCGTCGGATTCGTCATTCTCCTGGCAGCGATTGCCCTGACGAGGCTTGTTCGCATACGATCTGGAAAACAACAGTCGTCCACTCCCCGGAGCTTGGCGATCCTTCCGCTGCAAAATCGTGGTGAAGATTCAAGGAGCGACTTCCTTGGATTGTCACTGGCGGATGTGCTCATAACGAAACTGGCCTACGTGAGTTCCCTCAGCGTCCGCCCTTCTGCGGCAATAGAGAAATATCGAGGGATGGCTATTGATCTTCAGAAAGTCGCCGCAGATCTCAAAGTCGACACGCTGCTCACGGGAAGTTTCATTCGCGATGGCGACAATTTGCGCATCACCTACCAGCTGGTCGACGCCAAAACCGAACAAATTCTAGGCCAGGGAGTGATCGACCTCAAATACGACAATCTTCTTGCGGTTCAGGATAAAGTTACCGGCCAACTGATTTCAGAACTGCAACTGAACCTGTCTGCAGTGGAAACGGAGCATCTAAAATCGGAATCGTCGGTCAGCCCGCTCGCCTATGAATATTTCTTGCAGGGACTTGATCTTTACGGACAGCACAAGTTTCCCCTGGCGATCAGCATGTTTGAAAAAACCACCGAGATCGATCCCAATTACGGTCCAGCATGGGCTTACCTGGGAGCTTCCTATAATTCGGATGCGGCGTTCGAGCTTGGCGGGCGGGAGCAATATCGCCGCGCCCAAGCCGCCTACGAGAGAGCGTTGGCGATACGACCAAACTTGCTTGACGCCCAAATTTTCCTTGCGAATCTGCTGATTGACACGGGAAAAGTTGAGCAGGCTGTACCCTTGTTGCGAGACGCATTAAAGACGAACGGCAATTACGCCGCCGCTCACTGGGAGCTGGGATATGCATACCGGTTTGCTGGAATGTTGGACGAGTCGGTGGCGGAGTGTGAACGGGCGCGTCAACTGGCGCCCTTCGTGAAGGGCAACGGTGCAGTATTAAACAGCTACCTCTATCTGGGGGAGTATCAGAAATTTCTTGAGAGCCTGCCGGCCGACGATTCCTCTTTTTCCCTGTTTTACCGTGGCTTCGGAGAATTTCACGAAAAGCAGTTCGACCAGGCGGCAAGTGATTTCGATCGCGCCTACCAACTCGATCCAAATTTGTACACAGGAATTGGAAAGGCTTTGAGTGACGCGATTCATCAGCACACAAAAGAAGGCTTGCAGCTTTTGAGTAGGCTGGAGAGCACAGTAAAACAGCGAGGAGTCGGGGATCCGGAAGCCACGTACAAGATTGCGCAGGCCTACGCCGTCCTGGCAGATAAGAGTTCCGCATTACGTGCGCTTCGCATGAGCGTTGAAGGCGGCTTCTTCAGCTATCCCTACATTAACCAAGACCCATTGCTGAATGATCTCCACAGCGAACCGGAGTTCGCCCAGATTCTGGACATAGCCCATCAGCGGCACCAGGCATTCAAGAATTCTTTCTTTCGCTGAAACCGGTCTTGCCCGATCGTTTTCTCGAATCTGGTGTGGCTCGTATGTGAGATCGTGCGCGCTTGGTCTCGGCTCCGCTTTCGCTAATGGGCAGGGAGGTTGTCGAGCCGCTGATTGATGTTGTTAATGTTGAAGGTCGCGACTTTCAGCGGGTTCCTTTCTATCCCTGTCCGCATCACATTAATCGAAAATGCCCGATTAGGATTAGGGGAGAGCGCCTTGACGCTTTTGACCCGCCTGGCGTAATGTGCAGGGTTGCCGATGATTCCGGCGGTCGGCACACGCTGGAGTTAGCGACTCAAAATGGCGAGCTCAGCGAATGTCGGCTCTGGCCCCGATCCGGAAGTGGAAGCTTGTGCTGAGGCCCTGCAGTCAGCACAGAAGCGCACGCGGATAGGCTTCTTCTTCTCCCTGGCAGCCTCTTGCATCGTGTTTCTGATGGTGCTCAATCTCTTTGAAGGGCGCCATTTTCTCGAAAGTTTACCGCAAAGTACTGCGAACGAGACGGAATACGTGAAGGACTACACTAAGCACATCGCAGACAATTCCTTTTATCAGCTACCGGCGCTTGGCATTCAGATCACATGCGACGACATCGGCGTTCTTGGTCCTTTGACTCTGCTCGTTTTCTCGTTTTATTCCGTACTTGCGTTCAAAGCATGTTATTGCCACGTGAAATGTGCCGCAGAGGACCAGTTTAAAGGGAGTCGTCTCATCAGCACGCTGCTGGAGACAGAGCGGCCAATATCGAAACGCTTATTTTTCATTCTGCGGGTTTTCTTGTTCGTGCCTTTTATGGCTAGCCTTGTTGTGGTTTGGTATGGCATATACGCCCATTTCTTGAATCCGGCGAACCCTGCCTCATGGCCTCATCTCTCGGGAGACCTCACTCTGGCTAAAACAATGGATGTTATAGGGTGGATTTTAGCCCTGTTGGTGTTCTTCTTTAATCTACAGACGTTCCAATTGTCGGAAAAGACAAAGAAACAAGCCGAGCACAAAAATCCCAGCTAGCCCTACGAATAGATCCCCGGCGCCTCATGTCCAAGCTTCTGCACGTACTCAACGTATGATTCTGGATAAACAGTCGGATGGCGGTCGGTGCCGCGTGCGCATCGTACCTGTGCGGCTTGGTTATGCCGGATTTACCGAAATCGTAGTCAGCACCCCATAGATAAGTAAAACTCCGAATGCCAATAGCCCGACCGCAAACAGTTTCATGTGACGAATCAGCCTCGGACGCACTTCCTCACCGAAACGATCGTGCCATTGCCAAGGAGTAAGGATCAACCCCAAGGAGGATACGACGATGCCCCATCCGACAAACCAGAAGACCTTCGGTTGCCACATTGCCCCAGAGCGAATGATGAGTGACGCGCCGATCAGCAGGCGGACAATTTGCTCGGTGTAGTGGGTTCGCGCTGAACTCGCGAAGGCCATAAAAAAACGTTCAGCTACTGCCGGCTTCGCGAAGACGACGACCGTAAGACCAATGAGGAAAAGGCCGAATGCAACCAGAATGGCTCCTGCGACTGCGCTGATTATAGTCATGGCATAACGTCATTCAGCGGCACCCGGCAAGTCGTAGTCACAAGCCTACGAATAAATCCCAGGCGCCTCGTGTCCAAGCTTCTGCACGTACTCAACATACGACCCGGGATAAACCGTGGGATGGCGGTCCGTGCCGCTCTCGCCGCCCAGTTCCAGCACACGTGAGCCGAGACCGCGAAGGAACATGCGGTCATGCGATACGAAGATCATAGTCCCTTCGAAATCTTTCAGGGCGTCCACCAGCATCTCCTTGGTCGCAAGATCCAAATGATTGGTAGGTTCGTCGAGCACCAGGAAGTTCGGCGGATTGTAGAGCATGCGCGCAATGGCCAGCCGCGACTTTTCTCCGCCGGAGAGTGCGCGGATCTTCTTATCCACGTCTTCGCCGGAGAACTGGAATGCTCCTGCCAGGTTTCGCAGCGCGCCGATACTGTCCTGGGGAAAATCCTGTTGCAACTGTTCGGCGACGGTGAGATCGGAATTGAGCACGTCCAGGGACTGCTGCGCGAAGTAGCCCATGTTCAGGCTGGCGCCAAGCCGCACGCTTCCCGCATCTGGAGCGCTGGCTCCGGCAATCATTTTAAGAAGCGTAGTCTTGCCCGCGCCGTTTCTACCCATGACGGCCCAGCGTTCACCGCGGCGGATGGTGAGATTGAACCCTTCGTAAATCACACGCGGGCCGTAACTCTTGTGCAGGTTCTCCAGGACGGCCACCTGTTCGCCCGATCGCGGCGGAACGCGAAAATCGAACTTTACTACCACGCGTTTTTTTGGCAACTCGATCTTCTCGATCTTGTCCAAGGCCTTGATGCGGCTCTGCACCTGCGCCGCTTTGGCGGCGTGCGTCCGGAAACGATCGATGAAGCGCTGTTCTTTGGCAAGCATGGATTGCTGCCGGGCAAATGCTGCCTGCTGATTGCTCTCTCGCACCGCACGCTCACGCTCGTAGAAGTCGTAGTCACCCGAGTACGTGATGATTTCGCCGCCATCAATCTCTGCGATCTTTGAGACCAGACGGTTCATGAACTCGCGGTCGTGCGAGGTCATCAGCAGCGCGCCGGGAAATGACTTGAGAAACTGTTCCAGCCAGATGATGGATTCGATGTCTAAATGGTTCGTCGGTTCGTCCATCAGCAACACATCCGGCATTCCGAGCAGCACACGCGCCAGCGCGACCCGCATTTTCCATCCGCCGGAGAGAGCGCCCACGTCGCCGTCAATCTGATCGTCTTTGAATCCCAGCCCGTGGAGCACTTCACGGGCCTGCGATTCGAGCGCGTAACCGCCTAAATGCTCGTACTCCTCCTGCACGTGACCGAAGCGCTCAAGTATGCGGTCCATGTCATCCGCCTTGTGAGGGTCGGACATTTCCCGCTGCAAGGCTTCGAGCTCGTGATGCAGATCGCCAACGCGTCCGCTGCCGGCGATCGCTTCATCCAGCACGGAACGGCCCTGCATCTCCTCGACGTCCTGGCGAAAGTAGCCGATCGTCAACTTCCTGGGGACAGAGACCGCGCCCTCGTCGGGAGTCTCCTCGCCGACCACCATCCGAAAGAGCGTTGTCTTGCCCGACCCATTGGGACCGACCAGCCCGACTTTTTCGCCGGGATTCAACTGAAACGAAGCATCCACGAAGAGCAACTGCTTGCCATACTGCTTATTGATGTTTGAGAAAGAGATCATTTTGAAGGGCCAACTCGCGGCACGGTGCGTCTTAAATAGTGTAGCCGCAGTGTAGCCCGGCCAGAAAATTGTCGGCCAACGCTGGCACCGAGCGGAATTACCGCTTCGATAAAAGACCGGATTTGCCTGCCCAAGTAACGATGTAGTTCTTTAAGAACGCATTGAACTCTTCCGCCAGGGGCGAAAGCTTCCTACCACCGTTGCGGATCTGGTAGAAATCAAGGTGCGCCTTGGGTTTGAGCAATGGATTGATCGTTAACCCTCGCTTCCGGCACTCCGGCAACGTGTAGGAAGGAACGATCGCAATTCCCTGTCCGGCCTCCACCATCGCGATTTGTGTGTGGAGATAGTTCAACACGAGGCTGGATCGGTGACCGATCCCAGCTTTCGCAAGATGCCTGTCGACGAACTGCTGCAAGGGCAGGGACGGCTGCATTGCAACGAATTTCTCTCCTTTCAGCGACGCCCACGTAACGCTACTAGGCGAAGAATCACGCTCGGAATTTGCTCTTATCGCCATGAGAGAAAAACGAAACAGTGGAGTGCGCCGAATACCGGGTACATGCTTAAAAAAGAAACCCAGGGCCATGTCGAGTTCCCCGGACTCGACCTTTGGTAAAGTTGTGGCGCTATCACTATCGAATACCTGAAGCCGGAGCTCGGGTCTGCGAGGACGGAACGCCTTGATGGCCTGGGCCACCACACCTGCCGCCCAAAACGGCGGCACACCCACCGACAGAGATGGGCCTAGAGCATCCTTTGTTCGCGCGACCTGCGCGAGTGAATTTTCCAGTTCATGAAGGTTGCGCTGAACCGCCACTAGCAACTCGGTTCCCGATTTAGTAAGGGTGACCTGTCGCGTCGTACGTTCAAAGAGCCTAACGCTCAACTGGTTCTCCAGTTCCTTGATCAACAGGCTTAATCCAGAAGGGGTGATGAACAGTGCGCCAGCGGCCCGTGTGAAGCTGCGATGCTGGGCGACCAACAAAAAGGCTCGAAGCTGGCGAGAGGTAAAGTCGATCATTAAGTAAACCTCAACAATTGTTAAAGTTTTTAAGCTTGCATTATAGGCCATTCCGGCGCTATCAAGGACGTAGAGGACGATTTTGAGGAATTAGTGACGCCAGTCCTTTCCGGCAGAGAGAAATGGGAGTCATTGGAAGCAACAATATTGGCGCGCAGCAATCGCTGCACTCCGACTACATGCTCGCAAATAAAGGCAAAGAGGCGCGTGTTCGATTCGCAGCGCTGGCCGCAATCTATGATCCACAAACCATCCGTCATTTGGAAACCCTGGGTGTTGCGCGCGGATGGCGCTGCTTGGAGGTTGGCGCCGGCAGTGGGACGATTGCGAAGTGGCTTTCAGATCGTGTGGGCCCGACGGGGCGTGTGCTGGTCACCGATGTCGATACCCGTTTCCTAGAGCCCTTGCGGGGGCCCACTCTAGACGTACGCGCCCATGATATAGGCTCCGATCCTCTGCCGAACGCAGAGTTCGATCTGATACACACGCGCCTTGTGCTGATGCACGTGCGCGATCGCGATACCGCTTTGGCGCACATGGTCTCCAGTTTGAAAGTGGGAGGGTGGCTATTGGTCGAAGAGTACGATAGCTGGTCCCTTCCGCCCGATCCGGCGCTCAGTTCAGGCGAAGTGCTTCTGAAGACACATGTCGCAATGCTAAGACTTTTGGAAGATAGCGGCGTGAATCGTCGGTACGGACGATTGCTTTCCGGGTTACTGCGAGAAAGCGGACTGACCAACGTGGAAGCGTCGGCGCAATTATTTATGTGGCAAAGCGGATCTCCTGGTATCGCCATGATGCGGGCGAACTTCGAACAGCTTCGAGAAGCGATGATCCAGGCCAATTACATCACTCCGCAACAATTCGATGAGGATCTAGCACGGTTGAACAATCCCAGTATCATGATGCCTTCATCGATACTCTGGTCGGCATGGGGGAGACGCTCATGACATCAGTTCCGAACTTGCCGGTTGCCAAGGAACTTTCCGGTGGTCCGCCTTATATGTCCGAAAGTTCGGCCTCGAGCGCCGATACTCGAACATTGATCATTCTGGCTTTTTCCGCAACCGCCGGTGTCCTGGTGGAGTTTTATGATTTTGCGATTTTCGGATTCGCAGCGGCTAGCGCCTTTCCGGAGATCTTCTTCCCGAAGTTGCCTCCGACACAAGCATTGCTGTTTTCCTACTTGGCGTATGCAGCCGGGCACCCCGCACGCCTGCTCGGTGCCTTCATTTTCGGGCACTTTGGTGACAGGTCCGGGCGCAAGTTCGCGTTCCTGATAAACATTGTTGTTGTGGGAGCCAGCACGTGTCTGACCGGCTTGCTTCCGGGTTATGCAAGGATCGGCATTGCGGCGCCGATACTCCTGGTTCTCCTCCGCATCGTGCAGGGAATCGGAGTGGGGGGTGAATTTGGCGGAGCTACGTCCTTGCTCGCGGAATTTGGGGCCAAGCGCCGTTCTCGTGCGTTTTGGATGTCGCTGGCGAATCTCGGCCTGGCCCTGGGCATTATGGCTGCGAGCGGCATGTTCTTGCTCTTAAGGAAGAGTTTTGCGACGACCGGATGGCGCGTTGCTATGCTGCTTTCCGCAATCATAGTCATTCCAGCTCTGGTAGCGCGGTATAGGCTGGCCGACTCCCCTCTATTTGAGCAACTCAAGCACAGGCAGCAACTCGCCCGTTTGCCCAGCTTTGATGTCTTCCGGAAACACGCGGGCTCGATCTTCCTACTTGCGACGGTTGCTGCGTTTCAGAACTTGGATACGGTCGTGACGGGAACCTACATCATCTCGTTTATGCATCTCGCGGGTATCCCGTTGGCCACTGCGGCGATCATCATCTTTCTTAGCCGCTTTGCCGATGTCACGGGAGTGCTGCTCAGCGGACCATTAGCCGACATTTGCAAGCGCAGAAGGCTCGCTTATTTCGCCATCGGTGCGACAATGTTGATCTCTTATCCCTTTGCCCTCGCGATCGTAGGCAGACACGTCGCGCTCGTAGCAGTTCTAGAATGTCTGATTGTGCTTTTCGGGATGGGATTGTTGCACGGGCTCGTGCCTATTCTCACCTCCGAGACCTTCCCGACAAAATTTCGATACTCGGGCTCGGGTATTTCTTATGGATTGTCGGGCATTCTGGCTGGAATGATCGCGCCCCCTCTTCTCGCAAGGTTAATTGGTCAGGACGCAGTCCATCACTGGCACTATCTACCCGCCATTTACGCAATGTACGGAATAGCTGCGATGTTCGCTCTGCTGTTCATTCGAGAGACACGCAACATCAAGTTGGAAGATCTCGACGGTCCGGGAGTTTGAGACGGCACTGATTCTCCCATGCATGCCTTCGCCGCACGTGTCCCAGATGATGGATAGTATCGCTAAGGGACCGAATCGACGTCCTGGCGAAAGTAGCCGATCGTCAACTTCTTGGGACGGAGGCCGCGCCCTCAGAAACTAGCCGGCGAACAGTAAACAGAAATCAGAAATCGCAAAATTAACCCTTGACATTGATAGATAATCCACTACCATATGGTTGTGGATAAATTAGGTACAACGTTTGCCGCTTTGTCGGATCCAACCCGGCGGGCGATGATCGAGCGACTCTCCCATGGGCCCGCCTCTGTGCATGGATTGACAGAACCGTTCGCACTCTCGCAGCAGATGATTTCAAAACATATTGCCTACCTGGTGCGGGCGCGGATTGTGATCAAGACCAAGCGTGGACGAGAGAGTGTGTGCACGCTCAGGCCGGAGTCGATTAAAAAAGTCGGCGACTGGGCGTTCAGCTATCGCCGGTTCTGGGAAGAGAGTTTCGACAAGCTGGATGTAGTTATAAATCAAATGAAGAAAGAGGAGGTTAGAGATGACAAAAAACACGGTCAGCGAAATTGAGCGGATGGTCGTTACAAGAATTTTTGATGCCCCACGCGAGTTGGTGTGGAAGGCGTGGACAGATCCGAAGTACGTGATGCAGTGGTGGGGGCCGAAGGGGTTTACTTCGCCAGTTTGCAAGATGGATTTTCGCGTGGGAGGAAAATTTCTCTGCTGCATGAGAACGCCGGATGGGCAGGAGTTTTGGAATGCGGGTGAATACCACGAGATTGTTCCTCAGGAAAAGATCGTTTCCTCCATGTACTTTTCGGACTCGAAGGGAAACAAGATTGAGCCTGAGCAATTAGGAATAGAACATGAGGCCATCGACGGTGCGTACGACGTGACTATCTTTGAGGACCTCGGAAACGGCCGGACGAAACTCACCTTCATTGGAAATGAACCCATGGAGAGCGCGAAAAACAGCGGTCAAATGGAGGGCTGGAACCAGATACTCGATAAAGTTGCCGCAGTTGTTGCGAAGCTAGCGCAGGCGAAATAACAAGTCGGAGTTTTGATGATCGTCATGGGCGAGATCGGAACGTAACGCAACCCCAGTCCGTTCCGGAAACCTAAGGGTGGACGGGGCGGAGCGGCCCGGCTTTCAAACTGCAGAAGCCACCACACCAGCGGGCGCCCCGTCCCCTCGACTTCGCTCAGGGCAAGCTCTTCGCGTAGGCGAAGGGCGGGTACGATGACGGCATACACAACGGGCGGGATGGTGCAAGGCAAAGATTGTCCACCCGCCCTTTACATCGATAACTGCTCGCCTTTTAACGATGGAATTATTTCATCAGCTTGCCTTTTTTTCGTTCTAAGCTGCAAGCCCATATCTTATTGCCGCTTCAAGCGTATCGATGTTTATATCCTTTAGAGCTTTAAACCGAATGCAATATCCGGTCACGCTTGCCTTGCCTAGTTTGTTTCCATACGTTTTGGCTAGGTACTTCTTATCTTTGAGACCAAGAATATAGACAGAGATTCCATTTTTGTTTCCGCTCACGCCAATTTGAAAAAACTCTCTACTTTTTCCATTGGCATATTTTATTGTGTGAAATCCATATCCAATCGTAGGGTTGGAAACAGTATGATTTTTGCTGTCTTTACCATCGGAGAACCATAATCTGCATTCTGGTGACACTTGAAGTGTGAGCCGATGCAACTCGCGCATGTCACTGCGTTTTGACTCCGGCTGGCTGGTAATATACTTCTCGATTTGTTCTTGTACGTTCATATGTTCTGCTCCCAAGCTGCGCGCACGAGATTATACGACGTTTAACCCTTCTCCCCGCTGCAAGGGTGGTCTGTCGGCGTTCATCCGCGTTCATTGGGAGCACCCGCTGGATTCGCGCTGGTAGGATTACGAGATGCGAAAAGGGTTTACCAGAAAACCACAACCAGACGCCCCCGCGACTTCGGTCAAGAACTACATCACGCCGGGCGGGTTGCAGCGCCTCAAAGATGAGCACCGGTTTCTGCTCACCAGGGAGCGCCCGGCCGTGACGGAGGTGGTGGCCTGGGCGGCCAGCAACGGCGATCGCAGTGAAAACGCCGACTATCAGTACGGCAAGCGGCGGCTGCGGCAGATCGATGGGCGGATTCGCTTTCTCACGAAGCGAATCGAAGCCGCGGAAGTGGTGGACCCGGAAGCTCCGAGAGCGGGGCCGGCGGCAGCAAGCGCATTCTTCGGAGCGACCGTGCGCTATGCCAATGCCGCGGGAGCCGAGCGAGTGGTGAGCATCGTGGGCACCGACGAAATCGATCTCAACCGCAACCACATCAGTTGGGTGTCGCCTCTGGGGCGCGCGGTGATGAAGTCGGCGGCGGGTGATAGCGTAGTCCTGCAATTGCCGGGCGGTACAGAAAACCTGACCGTGCTGGAAGTGCGTTACGAGCGAATTGCTGTGGAACCGTTCCGTGAACCACCTGGAGCCCAAGCGTCGGCAAAGGGACTCCCTCGCCGACGCTAAATCCACCTGACGAAAACGATGTGCGCCCGCATACGCAGTCTACGGGGGAGACCAATGGCAGAGAGGTTCGAAGCCTACCGAACTCGAGTCCTAAGCTATCTTGGCGATGAGGAGCCTATCGGTGTCCAAGAAGCAACCCCATCCCAGCTCGAGCGTCGACTGCGCGATGTCGCGCCCGGGACCGGCGAGTCATCGCGGTGCGATTCCCGCCACTTTTTCCATTTCCGCTCCTGTAGCGATCCCATTCCTGGGCAACCGCTCCCGCTGCGGGAGGAGAGGTCATAGACTGTGTACCCATCTGCCCGGAATGCTGCAGCTCAAATCTTTCTGATTGCGTGGCTCTTTTCCGCGGCCAATGCGCAAACGCCGGCCGCGGCCGGCGGCCAGCAGAGCGGAATGAGCACGGGCGCGGCCCACGCGCCGGTGAAAGACGCGCTGCATCGTCCCATTACCGCGGGTGGATTCGTCGACGGCGCTCCGGTGGTGTTTGAGGACATCACACACGCAGCCGGGCTCGACAAGTTTCGCCACAAGTCGGGCACGCCGGAAAAAGCTACGATTCTCGAAACTCCGGGCTCGGGGGTCGCGCTTCTCGATTACGACAATGACGGATGGCTCGACATCTATTTGCTGAACGGATCAACTTTCCCCGCTTTGAAAGGCAAAGAAGTGCCGCCTCGCGCCATGCTGTTCCACAACAACCACGACGGAACCTTTACGGACGTAACTGACAAAGCTGGAGTAGCCAATGAGCGATGGGGAGTTGGCGTCGTAGTCGGAGACTTCGACAATGACGGCTGGCCTGACATTTATGTTTCCAATTTCGGCCAGAACCGGCTGTACCACAACAATCACGATGGCACCTTCACGGATATCGCCGAAAAAGCCGGGGTCACGCTCGGAGGCTGGTCCACCGGCGCAACCTGGGGCGATTACGATCGCGACGGCTTTCTGGATCTTTTTGTTCCTGGCTATGTGAAGTTTGATCCCGATAATCCAGCACTCGCGGGAAAAAGCGGTGTCTCGGCTGGATTCTGCCGTTTTCGTGGCATCCCCGTAATGTGCGGCCCGCGCGGCTTGCCGGGCGAAAGCGATCACCTGTTCCACAACAACGGCGACGGCACGTTCACCGACGTGAGTGTGAAGGCGGGAGTTTCCGATTCGCGGGGTTATTACGGCCTAGCGTCGGTGTTTGTGGACGTGGATGACGACGGCTGGCTCGATCTGCTGGTGGCGAACGATTCCGTCCCCAAATATCTTTATCGCAACAAGCATGATGGAACGTTTGAAGACGCGAGCTACATATCAGGATTCGCTTTGAACGATGAAGGCCGCGAACAAGCCGCAATGGGCATCGCGGTCGGCGACTACAACCGCGACGGCAGAGTCGATTTCTGCATCACAAACTTCTCCGACGATTACGACACACTCTACCGCAACGACGGAGACGCCAGCTTCACGGATGTAAGCTACGCCGCCGGTATCGCCAATGCGACGATTCCGTTTCTCGGCTGGGGAACGGGCTTTCTCGATTTTGACAACGACGGCCTGCTCGATCTTTTTTTCGCCAACGGCCACGTTTACCCCGGGGTCGACAAACAAGATTGGGGAACGACGTGGGCGCAGCGGCCGCTCTTGTTTCGCAACCTGAATGGATCGAAATTCGCGGAGGTTCCCGCTGCCACGGGAAGCGGCCTGGCCGATGTGGTTTCTGCCCGGGGCGCGGCGTTCGGCGATCTGTTCAATGACGGCCACATTGACGTTGTGATGAACGTAATGGATTCGAGTCCGGTGTTGCTGCGCAATGTGGTGAAGAATGCAAATCATTGGCTGACGCTGAAGTTGATCGGCGGTCCGAAAAGCCCGCGCGACGCGATTGGGGCGAAAGTATTTGTGACCACGGGAGCAATCCGGCAGCGCGGCGACGTTTTCAGTGGCGGCAGCTACGCCTCCAGTTCCGATCAGCGGCTGCACTTCGGGCTGGGCACGGCTTCGAAAGTAGATAAAGTCGAAATCTTCTGGCCCGACGGAGCAAAGGAAGAAGTAAAAGTTCCTACCATTGACCGCATCGTAACCATCGCCGAAGGCAAAGGAATCATCCAGCCGTAAGGGCCCAGGTCTGGGGAGTGCCCTTCATCCCGTCGTGCGCTTGCCCTCTCCTTCCCGCTGAATCGCCAGCTCTGTCTTCCCTCGCAGTTTATGAAATAAACCAGCATCCGCATCCCGGAGGACGAATTTTTCGACGAAACTTGATTCTGTTTGCTGTGAACCCCCGATAAAGGGCGCCCGCGCCTACAGCAAAGGCGTCATAAGAGTACAGCGATACTTCGATTCCACTGCCAAATGCCGCAATCTATGCTGCACTCGGAGGGTTTCATGCCGGAAAAGGAAACGCTCGAACGCGCTCAGGAAGACGCTAGAGAGGGCAAGTCGCCCAGCACGCAAGCCGGAGAATTTGTTCGCGAAGAAATGCACCACATTCGAGAGGGCAAACACGGGGCACGATCTACCAAGCAGGCAATCGCCATCGGACTTTCCAAAGCCCGGCGCTCCGGAGTCAAGCTGCAGGCGCCGCGCAAAGGCAAATCCTCAGAGCAAACCCGCACCCAAGCCAAGCGGGATTACAGCGAGGGGCAGGGTTCATCGAACAACAAGCCTTCATCGCGCCGATCGCGGGCAACCACGAACGCCCTGAAGAGAGAGGGTCATTCTGCTGCCTCGCGCAAATCGCTTTCCCGGCAGGCCGAGTCCGCGGCGCGGCAGCGCGGCCCTGCCGCTCGGCATCGTTCGGCAGTGAAGGCGGCTCGCACCAGAAAAAGTGAGAAATAGGCACCCAGTGAAGACGCACTCCAATGGGCGGCAAAGTGTTAAACAGTTAATAGGCTCATGCAGTCTGTGTGGTTTCATTCTGTGCATCGTCACCTGCGTCATCCTCAGTTCCGGCCAGGCCCCTGCGCAGGACGCGCACACCATCATACAGCGCTCCGTTGAAGCGAACCAGCGCGATTGGGAGGCTGCGCCGCAATTCGACTACTTCGAGCAGGATTGCGGCCACGACGGCACCAAGACCTATGAAGAAATAATGGTGCTCGGATCGCCCTACCAGCGCCTGGTCGCGGTGAACGGCAAGCCCTTGAGCACGGCCGAACAGGCAGAAGAGAGCCGGAAGCTGGATGCTGCCCGCGCGCAGCGTCAGAGGGAATCCTCTCACGTGAGAGCCCGGCGCATCGCCAAGTACGAAGCCGAGCGCAGACGCGACCACATGCTCATGGACGAGATGGTGAAGGCCTTCGATTTCAAACTGCAGGGCGAGGCCAAAGTGGACGGGCATGACGTGTATGTCCTGCAGGCGGCGCCACGGCCGGGATACCGGCCTCCTACCATGGAGACGCGCGCCCTCACCGGAATGGAAGGCACTCTCTGGATCGACAAAGGGTCCTTTCAATGGGTCAAGGTAGAAGCCAAAGTAGTCCGCCCTGTTTCCATGGAGGGCATCCTGGCCAAGCTGGAACCGGGCACCCATTTCGAACTGGAGAAGGGTCCGGTTGCGCCGGGCATCTGGTTGCCCAAGCACTTCGCCATGCAATCGCGAGCGAAAATTCTGTTCCTGCACAACTACCGAGATCAGGAAGAGGAGAATTACTACAACTTCCATAAGGGAGGTTCGCCTACCTTAGATTCCAACGCCTCCAACGGCGGATTGTCCCAAGGCAACTTCTCCAAATAACAGCTCTCCTGAGGCATGCCTGCGTCGTACAGGGTGCATCATCCGCCTTTCAGCCTCCCTGCGCTGACGGTTACATACATCTCAGTATGTACAGCCGCCGAACTCGCTCAGTATCGTCAGTGGTTGGACACCTCAGGGTGTATCTCTATTTTCACGACGCACCTGGGTCGGAAAGATCCCCACAAAAAGATGTCTCCACTCCAACCAATTCTGTGGCCCGGACGGCCCTATCCCCTGGGTTCGACCTGGGACGGCGAAGGCGTGAATTTCGCGCTCTACTCGGAACACGCCGAGAAAGTAGAGTTGTGCCTGTTTGACGACACCGGCAGGCGGGAGACGCTGTGCGTCACTCTTCCCGAGCAGACCGACATGGTGTGGCACGGATATCTGCCCGAGGTGCGCCCCGGCCAACTCTACGGCTATCGAGTCTACGGCCCCTACGCTCCGGAGCAGGGCCACCGCTTTAACCATCACAAGCTGCTTCTCGATCCTTACGGCAAACAGATTCAGGGAGAGATGCGCTGGAGTGATGCGCATTTCGGATACCGCGTGGGAAACAAGAATGATGACTTGTCGTTCGACCGCCGGGACAATGCCGCGGGAATGCCGAAGAATCGCGTCATCGATTCCGCTTTCACCTGGGGAACGGATCGGGCGCCTCGCATTCCCTGGCACGAAACCGTTATCTACGAGCTTCACGTCAAAGGATTCACCCAGTGCCATCCTGACGTTCCCGAGATGTTGCGCGGCACTTATGCTGGCCTGGCGACAGCTCCCGTAATCGAATATCTGACCCGGCTGGGTGTTACGTCCATCGAACTGATGCCAGTGCACGCCTTCGTCGACGATCGTCAACTCGTAGAGCGCGGCCTGCGCAATTATTGGGGATACAACTCCATTGGATTTTTCGCGCCCGAACCGCGCTATCTCGCGACCGACCGGGTCCGTGAATTCAAAACCATGGTGAAAACCCTGCACTCTGCAGGATTGGAAGTCATTCTGGATGTGGTCTACAACCACACTGCGGAAGGCAATCACCTCGGTCCAACGCTGTCGCTGAAAGGAATCGACAACCGCACCTATTACCGCCTGGTGGCCGACAATCCCCGCTACTACATGGACTACACGGGCACGGGAAACACTCTGAACATGGTGCACCCGCGGGTGCTCCAACTGATCATGGATAGCCTTCGCTACTGGGTGCTGGAGATGCACGTCGACGGTTTCCGCTTCGACCTCGCCGCAGCCCTCGCTCGCGAATTGCATGCGGTCAATCGCCTGGGCGCATTCCTCGACATCATTCATCAGGATCCTGTGCTGTCTCAGGTGAAGTTGATAGCCGAGCCCTGGGACGTAGGTGAAGGCGGATATCAGGTGGGCAATTTTCCGGTTGGCTGGGCGGAGTGGAACGACCGCTATCGCGACACGGTTCGCTCTTACTGGAAGGGTGACAGCGGAACCGTGGGCGATCTGGCTTATCGCATTACGGGTTCGAGCGATCTTTACGCGCACAGCGGACGGCGGCCTTATGCCAGCGTCAATTTTGTAACCGCGCATGACGGCTTCACGCTGCAGGACCTGGTCAGCTACAACGAGAAGCACAACGAAGCCAACGGCGAGAACAATCGCGACGGCAACAACAACAATAGCAGTTGGAATTGCGGGGTCGAAGGACCGACAGACGATCCCAACATTCTGGCGCTGCGCGCCAAGCAGAAGCGCAACCTGCTGGCCACGCTGTTTCTATCCCAGGGCGTGCCCATGATGTACCACGGCGACGCAATCGGACACACCCAGGCCGGCAACAATAACGCCTATTGCCAGGACAACGAAATCAGCTGGGTGAACTGGAATTTACAGCCCCAGGACCGTGACTTGCTCTCGTTCGTGCAGCGCATGATTAATATGCGCAAGCGCCACCCCGTCTTTCACCGACGGCATTTCTTTCAAGGGCGGCCCATCAAGGGGGCAAACATAAAAGATGTGTTGTGGCTGAATCCCGCGGGAAATGAAATGACGGAAGACGAATGGCGCGCCCCCTCGGTTCGTTGCCTGGGAATGTTTCTCTCCGGCCAGGGGTTGGAGGAAACTGACGAGCGCGGGCGAAAGTATGTCGATGAAAATTTTCTGGTCCTTATGAACGCTCATCACGAAGACGTGCGCTTCACTTTGCCTGCGTTCCGTCCCGGTGGCTGCTGGGCGGCATGGATGGATACCTCCCGAGAAAGCGGCTTGCGCGCGGTGGGTGCCTATGACTGCGCCGCGGCCTATCCGCTGCAGGCTCGTTCCCTTGTCATCCTGATGGAGCGCCGCAGCGGCAACGGAAAGAAGGAAGAATCCAATGAAACGCCGTCATGAAATGCCCTTTGGCGCCGAGCGGCGTGACGACGGCAGCGTGCGCTTCCGACTGTGGGCCCCGTCGGCGCGCGAAATCAAACTAAAGTTGCACAACGCTGGCGGACAAGCGCCGCTTCGTCTCCATCGCCTGGACGATGGCTGGTTTGAACTGGCCACCGACGGGGCCGGTGTGGGCACCGGGTACCAGTTTGTGCTGGAAAACGGGCTTCATGTTCCCGATCCCGCATCGCGCTTTCAACCCGACGATGTCAACGGGCCGAGCCAAATAATCGATCCTCAGGCCTTCGACTGGCAGGATCAAAGCTGGTGCGGCCGTCCCTGGGAAGAGGCGGTGATTTATGAACTACACGTAGGAACTTTTACGCCTGAGGGAACATTTGCGGGAGTTCGCGAGCGGCTCGATTATCTGGCCGAACTTGGGGTTACCGCGATTGAGTTAATGCCGGTGGCGGATTTTCCCGGGTTGCGGAACTGGGGATACGACGGCGTTCTTCCCTTCGCCCCGGACAGCACCTATGGCACGCCCGAAGAACTGAAAGAACTGGTGCAGGCCGTCCACGCCCGCGGATTGATGATCTTCCTCGACGTTGTCTACAACCACTTCGGGCCGGAAGGAAATTACCTCCACTCCTACGCTCCGCAGTTTTTCACAGATCGCCACAACACACCGTGGGGCCAGGCCATTAATTTTGACGGCGCAGAGAGCCGCACCGTCCGCGATTTCTTCATTCACAATGCCATCTATTGGCTGAACGAATATCACTTCGATGGCCTGCGTCTGGATGCGGTCCACGCCATCGTCGACGATTCGGAGCATCACATTCTCGCGGAATTAGCAGAAAAAGTACGCATGGCCTGTCCCGATGACCGTTATATCCACCTGATTCTGGAAAATGATTCCAACCAGGCACGCTATCTTCGGCGCGGTGTGCGCTGCCGGCCGCAGGCCTATACGGCACAGTGGAATGACGACATCCATCACGCCGCGCACGTGTTGGTCACTGGCGAGCGCGAGGGGTACTACTGCGATTACTCTGATCCGATCGCTCACCTGGGACGTTGCCTTATTCACGGCTTTGCCTATCAAGGCGAGATTTCACTCCACAGAGGCAATCAGCCCCGCGGCGAGCCCACCGAAGGCCTGCCGCTTACGGCGTTCGTGTCATTCCTGCAGAATCACGATCAGGTGGGGAACCGCGCTTTTGGCGAGCGCATCACCAGCCTTGCGGACACCGCGGCGGTTCGTGCGGCCGCTGCGATTCTATTGCTCGCGCCGTCGCCGCCCCTGCTTTTTATGGGGGAGGAGTTTGCCGCTGAATCTCCCTTCCTTTATTTCTGCGATTTCAAAGGAGACCTGGCCACGGCTGTCAGGGATGGCCGGCGCGGCGAGTTTGCTCACTTCGCCGCTTTCAGCAACCCCGCAGCGCGCGAGCGCATTCCCGATCCCAACGCAGCCGCGACCTTCGAACGCTCCGCCCTCGACTGGGAGACCATCGGCCAACCGCCTCACCAGGAATGGATGATGTTTTACCGCCGCCTTCTCAAGCTGCGCCGCGAAGCTGTCGAGCCGCACCTCTCGGGCGCCTGCCGCATCGGCGGCAAATATAATGTCCGTGGCGATCGCGGACTGACCGCGCTCTGGCACTTTCCCGACCACGCCGAACTCGCCCTGATCGCGAATCTGGGGCCCGAGCTTTTGCCGGGCTTCGAGCCCGCTTCCGCGCCTCTGATTTATGCAACTAATAAAAGCAGCATTGCAGGGCTGGGAGAAGGAACCTTGCCGCCCTGGTCCGTGCTCTGGTTTCTGAAAACATGAATCCGAGGTCGCCCATTCCGCGAGCCACCTACCGCCTGCAACTCAATCGCGATTTCACTTTCGCGCAGGCTACGGCGCTCGTGCCCTACCTTGCTCAACTCGGCATCAGCCATTGCTATCTTTCTCCCTGCCTGAAAGCGCGGCCGGGAAGCATGCATGGATACGACATCGTCGATCACAATTCGTTTAACCCGGAAATCGGCACGGCGGAAGAGTTCGACCGCCTGGTGGAGGCTCTTCGCGAGCAGGGCATGGGAGTGATCATGGACATCGTGCCCAATCACATGGGCGTGATGGGCAGCGATAATTCCTGGTGGCTCGACGTGCTGGAGAATGGCGAAGCTTCCATCTACGCCAACTTTTTCGACATCGACTGGCAGCCGTTGAAGGACGAACTGCGGGGAAAAGTGCTGGTCCCGGTGCTGCATGATCACTACGGCGCGGTGCTGGAAAGCGGAGAAGTGAAGTTAACCTTCGAGCCGGCCCGCGGCGAATTCAGCATTCAGTATCGCAACCATCGCTTCCCTGTGAATCCCCGGCAGTATCCGCGCATTTTGCAGCATTGTGTTGAGCCCTTAACGCGGCAACTGGGCGAACAGAACCTGGACTTGCTGGAATTTCAGAGTCTGATCACGGCTTTCGGCCACCTTCCGGCAAGGCAGGAGGCCAGCGCCGATCAAATGGCGGAGCGCAACCGCGACAAAGAAATCAACAAGCGGCGTATGGCGGAATTGTGCGCGCGCTGCCCGGAAATCGTCGCTTACATCAATTCTGCAATGGAATCGATGAACGGCACTCCCGGCGATCCCGACAGCTTCGAACAACTGCATGAACTGATCAAAGTGCAAGCCTATCGGCTGGCCAATTGGCGGGTCGCAGCGGATGACATCAATTACCGCCGCTTTTTCGACACCAACGACCTGGCCGGCATCTGCATGGAAAATGAGAGCGTATTTGAGGCCACCCACCGCCTGGTTCTCAAGCTGATTGCCGAGGGCAAGGTGGACGGCCTGCGCATCGACCATCCGGATGGGCTGTACAATCCGGCAGAATATTTCGAGCGCCTGAAACATGGCATCGCTGCGGCAACTGGGAATGCCGCCAAAATTGGCGAGTGCCGCGGCTCTGGATTCGTAGTGATCGAGAAAATTCTTACCGGCGCCGAAAAATTGCCGGACGATTGGGCAGTCTGCGGAACCACTGGCTACGATTTCGCGAACCTGGTCAATGGCCTGTTTGTAGACGACGCCTCCATGATGCGGATGGAACGCATCTACCGGAATTTCGCGCGGAACTCCGGGAAAGAACAGCTGGATTTTGACGATCTCGCCTATCGCTGCCGCAAGCTGATTATGCGGGTAAGTCTCGCGAGTGAACTAAACGTGCTGGCCAATCGCCTCGCCCACATCGCGCTTGCAAAGCGCCGCACCTGCGACTTCACTCTGAACAGCCTGCGAGATGCGCTGACCGAAGTCGTGGCGAATTTTCCGGTCTATCGCACCTACGTAAGCCCGGCCGGGGTTTCAGAAAGCGACGAGCACTACATCCGGCTGGCCATTGCCTCGGCCAAGTGGAGGAGTCCGGCCTCCGACACCAGCACATTTGACTTCATCAGCGGAGTACTCCTGACCCGCATCGCTGAAGGACAAGACCCTGCGTACCGAAATGCAGTCACCACCTTTGCCATGAAGTTTCAACAGTTCACCGGCCCCGTAATGGCCAAGGGTGTGGAAGATACCGCGTTCTATCGTTACAACCGCCTGATTTCGCTCGATGAGGTAGGCAGCGATCTAAGAAGGTTCGGCGTCACCGCCACCGAGTTTCACGCCGTAAATCAGGACCGGCGGCGCGATTGGCCTAACACTATGCTGGCCACGAGCACGCACGATTCCAAGCGCTCCGAAGATGTGCGCGCCCGCATCGACGTGCTCTCCGAAATATCGGCGCTCTGGCGGTTACGCGTGCGTGACTGGAGCCGATTCAACCGCGGTCTCAAGGACAGAGTCAACGGCAAGCCCGCACCCACGCCCAACGATGAATACTTACTCTACCAGACGCTGGTCGGGGCGTGGCCCTTCGATCTGAAGGAGACGAGCGATACCAATGCCTGGAAAGAATTCTCCGAGCGGATTGAAAACTACATGCTGAAGGCAGTCCGCGAAGCCAAGCAGAATACGAGCTGGATCAATCGCAATGGGGAATACGAAGATGCTGTTTCATCGTTTGTGAAGGCCCTGCTGGCGCCCGGAGCAGGTAATCGCTTCCTCACTGATTTTTTGCTGTTCCAGCCTCGCGTGGCTCGGCTGGGCATGTGGAACAGTCTCTCGCAGACAATTCTTAAGCTGACCAGTCCGGGCGTTCCCGACATTTATCAGGGGAATGAGTTGTGGGACCTAAGCCTGGTGGATCCCGACAATCGCCGCTTTGTCGACTACGCGCATCGCCGGCAAGTTCTCGATCGCGTAAGAGGATGCCGGGACGGCGGCGACCGCCCTTTCACAGAGCACATGCTGGAAACACCCGAGGATGGCCGTGTGAAGCTGTATACGACGTGGAAGACCCTGAGCCTACGGCAGCAGCATCCCCAACTTTTCAGCCAGGGAGCGTATTTTCCCCTGAGAGTAAAAGGCGCGAAGGCGCAGCATGTAGTCGCCTTCGCCAGAAAGCTGGCGGAGGAGAGCTTGCTGGTGATTGCTCCAAGGCTGGTGGCCGGATTGGTGGGCAGTACCGACGGCCCCCCGACGGGTGCGCAAGTTTGGGGCGATACGCGCGTGGTATTCGATTCCTGCGAATGCCGGAAGCAGTGGCGGAACGCGTTTACGGGGAAGCCTATCGATGCGACCGGCGAGATTCCCCTCTTCGAACTGTTGGCGGATTTCCCGGTTGCGCTCTGCCTGCTGACCTCATCTTGATTGCGTCCTGATTTACATCTTGATCAGCCGGCGGCAACCGCAATAGTGCAAAGCACATCGAATTGCGGCATGCTCAGACGTCGCCAGCAGTCGCCGGAGACCGCTCCCTTGACGTCGTCGAAGCCATCGAAGTTGCCGAAGAAGCAGGAGGCCCTGTTCCGCGAGGTGCTCACCCTGCTGGAAAAGAACAAAGTTCCGTTGGCGGTGTCAGGGGCATTCGCTCTGCGGGAACACACCGGAATCTGCCGCGATACTAAGGATCTCGATATTTTTCTGCCGGGCGAGGAAATCTCTCGCGCGCTGACCTGTCTCGTTGCGGATGGCTTCGAATGCGAAATCTTTGACCCCGTATGGCTGGCTAAGGCGCATCGTTACGGCTATTATGTCGACTTGATTACGGGCATGAGCAATGCTGTCATCGTAGTCGAGCCCTCGTGGATCGAGCGTGCGCAGCCCTGCACCCTGCTGGGAGTGAACACCCGGCTGCTGGCAGCTGAGGAACTGATTGCCTCCAAACTTTTCGTCACCCGGCGCGAGCGCTTCGACGGAGCCGATGTGGCACACGTGATTTACGCTACCGGGGGCAAGCTGGACTGGGATCGCATTCTGCAGCACGTGGGCGAGCATTGGGAGATTCTCCTGTGGTCGCTTCTGTTGTTTCACTATGTTTATCCCACTCATGCCAACTACGTTCCCCGCAGTCTGTGGCGGGACCTGATCGGGCGGCTGACGGAATCGGTGGCGTGCCCGGCGCCCGGACAGGAGTTCCGTGGCAGCCTCATCGATCCCTGCATGTTCGCCATCGATATAAAAGAGTGGGGGCTGGAAGATGTGCTGGCCCGCTTGCGCGCACAGCGCCAAGCCATTATTGAAGTCGCGCCGGAAGTTCCGTGTGCGCGGGCCGCAGATTAGAAGAGGGAGCGAAGGGCAGGCACAGAAGAAGGCGCCTCCGGGTGGCGCAAGGCTCTAGCCTCTGGCTAAACAAGGCCGGTGTCGCTGGTGGCGCTGCGGTACACCGCTTCTATTGTCTCGGGGCTTTGCCCCCGCAGGAACTCGATCTTCGCGAATTTGTTCATGAGAATCGCCGCCACTGCCGATCTGCACTTCACGCCGCAGAGTTATGCTGCGTTACACGACCAGTTGAATCGGGTGCGCGATGAGGCCGACGTTTTTGTGGTGGCCGGCGATCTGACCAACTATGGCGAACCCGCAGAGATGGAGCCGCTGCTGAATGCGTTTGTGCGCGTACGGGTTCCGGTGATTGCCGTCCTGGGGAACCACGATTATGAATGCGGCAAGCAGGAAGAGCTGGCGCGCATGTTAGTGGGAGCGGGGGTGAAAGTTCTCGACGGCAGCACCTATCAGCGGGACGGAGTGGGCTTTGCCGGGACCAAGGGATTTGTCGGCGGCTTCGGACGAGGGTTGCTCACCGCTTTTGGCGAGCCTGAAGTAAAAACTTTTGTGCGGGCGGGGATTGACGAGGCCGTAAAACTGGAGCGGGCAATGTCGCAATTGCGAACGCCGAAGAGAGTGGTGGTACTGCACTACTCTCCAATCATGGGCACGGTGGAGGGCGAAGCGCGCGAGATTTATCCTTTTCTCGGCAGTTCGCGGCTGGCAGAGGTGGTTGACCGCCACGGCGCAACCATGGTGCTGCACGGCCACGCCCATAACGGCAAGCCCGACGGTGCCACTACAACCGGCATCCCCGTACATAATGTAGCCATCACTTTGCTGCAGGCGCAGAACCCACCCATGGTGTACCGCGTCTTCGACGTTTAGCCCTGCGTTAAGAGGGACCTCATTTCCGACTTGCTGCCGCCATTGTCTCGCCGACGTCCACTTTAAAGATTTTGACGTTTGCGCCGAACGCCTGATATCGCAGGTCGCGAAACTCCGGCCGATGTTGCTTCAGATCCTCAGGGAGAGATACTCCCCACCCTGACTGAAGAACCCAGACGGTATCTCCGGGCTTGAGGCCGTAATCTTGCGCGAACTGCGGCCACTCTTTGGCGAAATTGTCTGCCCAGAACCTCCATATGCGGTATTGCGTGGAAACCACCCGGTGACCTGCGCAGGAAAATTGTTCGAACCCGGCGGGCGCGGATTCGAAAGCAATGGGCCGCTGATCGCACAAATAGTGACCGAGAATGAGATCGGTCTGGTAGTCGGTGAAGATGAGATCGGAAGGTTTCACGTTCTGTTGTATGAACCCAAGCGCGGCCGTCATGTGCGCGCGGTTTTGATCGGCGCGCTCCATTCTGGGCGGGCGTCCTTTGCCAAGCGCGATGCTCACCGCGAGGATAACCCCTGAGATCGCGAGTGCGCGTCGCCAGCTTCCGGCCGCCAGCCGCACAATCGCGACGCTGACAGCAGCCAATCCCGGGATAATAAGGTAAGCGACGTGCCGAGTACCGCTATAGGGATATAGCCGCCCCAGGCTGGCCGCACCGGCCATGGCAAACGGCAGCAGCAGAAATATTCCCAGACGGCGGCCCGAGTTACGATTTCCAGGAAAATCTTTCCCCCGCAGCAGCAGAACAACTCCCACCACGAACAAAACTCCCATCGCGTCGCCAACTGCGAGTTGCCCGAAAATATATTGAAAGACTGCAAAGGTGTGGCTGACCAGGAAGATCAGCGGATTGTCATGGCCACGCTCGAAATACGAATGGCGCAGATAAATCTCGCTCTCCCAGCCATGCAGCGCAGATTTTGATTCGCTGCCGCCCAGCTGCGAGAGGTGGGTTCTATACAACAGAATTGCCAGAGCCAGCCCGCCCACTTGCCCGACGACCCAGGCGGCCACTAAGCGGGCAGGCGGGCGCTCCTCGCGGATTCTCAGCAGCGCATAAACGCCGAGCGCTGCGGCGAACACAAAGGCCGAGTAATGAGACAGCATGGCCAGGTAGAGGCACAAACAAAAGCCCGCCATTCGGCCGGGAGAGTTCTCTCCGAAGGCTTCATCCAGAAAATACAAAGCGCCGGCCAGGAATGCGAGAAGCAAATCGTACTGCCGAATCTCGGCTCCAAGCACGACGATGGGCGGAAGCAAGGCGACGAACAGAAGCCCGACGATCCCCGCAAGCCGGCCCACAGCCTTGGTTAGCCATTTGTAGAACATCCAACAGAAAATCAGGCTGGTGAGGATCGACGGTAGGCGCAGCCAAAGTTCCGACGTGCCGAGCGCGCGCCAGTAATAAAGAAGAACGATCAGCAGCGGAGGATGCGCGGACGTGAGACTCTGCTTGTAGGCGAGGGCCAGCGAGAGCTGATTGGCCAGGCGAAAATGAAGCGCTTCATCGGGATTGAGGAACGTTCCCGAGGCAGTCCAAAGGCGCGCGACGAGTCCGAGAAGAATGCCGACGACTGCGGCCAGATCGGCGCGGCTTCCCAGCCACGACTCCTTGCTCAACGTTGATGTCGGTTCCAGCGATGTCGCCATAAGAAGTCGCGGTCAGAAATGCAAGCCGTGGGACAGTTTCGGATCGGATCCCTTTCTCCGCGACCTCGCGGCACTTCTTCGCGATCTTTTGTGGTTCAAAAGCCTTTCACGTGAAAGGACGCAAACTTCGCAGAGAACGCAAAAGAAAATCAACTGCGCCAATAACCCGTCACTATTTTAGTGGTATCTGCCTCGGTGACGTTTGTGGCGCCGCATCATTCGCGACCGGTTTCGTCCCCAGCCGAATCAGTTCATAGCGCTCGGGCGGGACTGGTCCAACGGCAAACGGCAGAGGCCCTTCGTCGAACGAATAAAAACCCGCTCCCCGATCGCCATGGATGGTGCTGACGCCGAGGCGTATGGGAATTTGAATTATCTGTCTCGAAGTTACGAATTCCGGACGCATTTCGAAAAACGCGGTTTGCGCCACCGCGAGGAAATCTCCCGGGCTACGCGGTGGATCGTCGAGATCAACCGGGCGTGCGCCGAACGACTCCATATAGTATTGGAATCCCCAATGCCCCATGAACCACACCGTGCCCGGTTGGTTCCGCGTTTCCTGCTGGATGGACAGTGCGGCGGTCCGCGCTGAATTTGCCAGTTCCGTGTCGGCCCATGTGACCCAGAGCGATACCATGGCCGCTAGCGCTAACGGTATGGCCAGCAGCACGGGTCGCAATTGGTGCGATGCCGCCCGCAGCATGTCGACACGGCGCGCAAGCAAGATGCCGGCAGCCGGGATCAGCGGGAGCACGGAGCGGGCATTGATAGTCCAGTTCAGAAAGCCGGTGAAAAGAAATGTCCCGAAGATCCAGCTCATCAGGAACAGAGAGCCGGCATCGCGATGCTTCCAAGTGTCCGTGGCCGCGAGGGCGAGCACCGAGAACCCGGCAGCGATGAAAAGCGTCAACTGCACTCCAACTGCGAGCCAGTGGTGATAGAAGTGTGGTGGCTCGAGCACCGCACCCAGAGAAATTCGCCCTGTGCTCATGAGAAATCCCGCAATCCCACTCAGTACGCCCACGGCAATGATTCGTCGCCGCGTCCAGAGAAGCGGCGCGAGCGTGAGCCCGGGCAGCATGCAGCCGCCAACAAAGCTGAAATCGACTAACAACTCTCCGATGGCTGAAATATGCCGGTTGTGTCGAATGCCTGCCGACTCATGCCCTGCCTGGGTAATCATGCGCAGTCCATATACGGATTTCGTCCAGTGTTGGAATCCGGTCAAGACCAGGAGGGGCAGCAACAAGTACCAGACCCAGCTCCCGAGACGGCGCTGCCGCGCCAGCGAATACACCGCGAGCAGAGGAATTAAGGCGATACCAAAGAACTTGGTCAAACTGCACAATGCGATCAGTACCACGGAGATGAAGAGATAGACCGGCTTCCGCGGCTCGAAACCATCGATCCACAAAATAATGGCCCACAGCCATAAGGCCAACATCAGTGTGTCGCACATCACGCTGCTGGCAGAAACCAGAAATGCCGGAGTGACCAGCGTGGCCAGGGCAGCCAGCATAGGCGAATTCGTAAACCGTTGCGCCAGCCGATAGCTGCCCCATATGGCCGCGAGCGCCGGCAAAATAAAAGCGAGATGCAGCGCCCGCTCAGTCCACCCGGCAAACCTCGCGGCCGCGGCCATGTAGTACGAATCCAGTGGAGGGTTTTTAGTTTCGTAAGCCACCGGCACCGCGTGCCGGTACCAATTAATCTCGAAACCATATGGGTCGAGCGGGTGGTTTGCGATCTGCCGCGCAACATAAACAAATAAAGTGTCGTCGACATTAAATGCCTTGCCGGAAAACGGGATCAGGCAGGTCAGCGCGGCCAGGGCAAGGAGTATATAAGGAACGCTTGAACGCCGATTCGGAAGGCTGTGGTCAGGAAAATCCATCCGGGAGTGGCAAGATTAGACCTCTGCAAATTCGCTGTCAATCCAACTCTGCTTTCGGTTTTGATTTCCAGCCCCTGATTTCAGGGCCGGCGGCGGCGTACGCTAGAAACCAAAAACTTTTCCACAGTGGCTCACAGCGCCGCTACCCGCCGCTGCACTACAAAGAAATACAGCGACAGCAACACCAGCAGCATCCCATTCACCATTAGCACCAGCGGCGCACTGAAGATGGGAACCAGCCAGCCGGATAACAAATTTCCCATGGGCATACCTCCGCGGAAGGCAAAGTTGTAAACGCTCATCACCCGACCCCGCATTTCATTCGTGGTGATCAACTGCACCAGCGAATTCACCGTGGCAAACACAGCCATCATCGAAGCGCCCACCAGCACCAGAATAAAGCCGCTCAAGTGCACCGACTTGGAAAGCGCAAATCCGGCAATCCCAGCGCCCAGGCACGCCAGCGCCCCCAGGGCGATGCGGCCCTTCTTTCAATATTGCCCAGGCCGGCGATGGTCAGCGAACCCAGAATCGATCCCAGCCCCATCAGCGCCAGCAAGTTGCCGTAAGTCTCCGGCCCGCGGTGAAAAATATCTTTCACGAACACCGGAATATAAGTGCGCATGGGCATACCCAGCGCAGTCATGCAAAAGGCCAGCACGATCAGCGCTTCCATCGATCCCTGCTTGCGCGCAAACTGGATGCCCTGTTTCAGACTCTTCAACATCGATTCCGTAGTCTTGGCAGGCAAAAAGCGGGTCCCGATCATCGAGAGCGAAACAATCGGCGCGAGAAACGAGAGAGCGTTCAAGCCGAAGCACCACTTTTCGCCCAGCCTGGCCAGCGCTTGTCCACCGAGCGCGGGCCCAACCATGACCGCCACGTTGAACTGAATCGAGTTCAGCGCGATGGCGTTCGGCATGTCATCCCGCTCCACCAGCATCGGAATCAGGGCCTGGTAAGCCGGTCCGCCAAAGGCCTGGGCAAATCCCGAGACGAACGAGAGGCAGAGAATTTCCCAGACCCGCACCACTCCCAGCGCCACCAGAATTGTGAGAACGGCGGCGCTGAACATCTGGATATATTGCGAGGTGAGAAGAATTTTTCTGCGCTCAACGCGATCGGCGACCACTCCGCCGATCAATGAGAACAAGAAAATCGGAATGCCGCCGAGAAACTGGTCGAGCGCCAGCAGGAATGCCGAATGGCTGAGGCGATAGATCAGCCAGCCTTGAGCCACGATCTGCATCCAGGTGCCGATGCTGGATGTGCAGGCGCCAAACCACATGAGCCGGAAATCACGATAGCGGAATGCCTTAAAGACTCGACGAAGCGTGCCCATAGTCTAGGCAAAAGCGTAACATGCGGAGTCTCAACTCTTCCTGAGGTTGCGCGCCACCCCAACATCCACGACCATGGGATAGTGATCGCTGAGCGCGGCCCATCTGGGCCCATCGAGGATGGAAAGGTTCTGCAGCTGCCACGACTCGGGCACGAACACGTAATCAATATGAAATGGCCGCTTGCGGTTTTTCAGAAGATACAGCGTGTGCCTGGTCTCGCTTCCCTGATCTTCATCATAAAAAGCGTGATAAGCGCTGACCATGCCGCGCTCGGCCAGCAGCTTGACTACGTCGCTATGATTACCCACGGCGCGATTCGAATTCCAAATGCGGTTGGAATTAAAATCGCCGGCAACTATGGTGTTCCCGCACGACAGCCACTCGGGATGCTTCCTCAGCGCTTTGTACAATTGCCCAATGTAGTTGTCGCAGCGCTTCGTACCGACTCGGCACGCCCACACCCCAATCACGCGCAGCGGCTCGGCATAGCCCTCAATGTCCACGGCGGCAACCCAGCGCTGCCGCGGGCGCACCAGCAGCCGCGGATGCAGCGGCTTCCGCACAAACACGCCCAGCCCCTTGTGCCGATTTGCCCCCACCCACACCCCTGCATATCCCGCCTGCTCCAGGGCCGAGACCGAACTCTCGCCGCACTCCGGAATCACGGCAACATCCGGCTGCAGCGCGGCCAAGGCCTGCACCTTCTTCTGCAAAGCCATCGCACAATTCCAAGCCAGTATACGCATGGGTTACGGTCCGTTGCGCCGGAAAACATACAAACCGGGCGGATTAGCCCACGCTGTTTTTGGATTTCCCGCAATGGCCACTTTCTCTACCAACTCATAATCTGGTTGAGCATAAGCCCACACAGCTTGAACGAATTCCCGGTTCTCCTCCAGTTGAACTTCGTTTCCCCAGGAAGTGAAGTCGTTGACATAGACCAGAAACCTTGGCCGCGCCTCTCGAACCTGTTGCATCATTTCAATTTGCATAGACGGGGCGAATTTCTGTTTCTCCATCAGAGGAAACACGTAGATGTAGTTCGAGGCGCAGTGCCGGGCGGAATAGAAGCAGATTTCCGGCTCGGAGCCGAAGACCGCAATCGTTTCCTGCGGCAATGAGTGCGCCTTGATATAGTCGGCGGCCGCGATGGCCTCTGAAAACGGATCGCGGTCAAATATTTTTTGGTTCAGGGCCGTGGGATCAAGGCGAAAGTAGGTCTTGTACTGAGAGCGTACAGAAAGGCAAAACACGAAGGCGAAATACAAAACTGGAAGCCAGATTGCAAACTTTCCGAATCGTCTATCCTGCAAAGTCTGCTGCAACGCGTATATGCCAGTTCCCGCGCACAGCGCGGCCGCCGGCAGTAACAAGATGAAGTAGTGAGGCCGAAAATATAGCCCGGGGCAAACTGCCAGGATGGAAAACAAAGTGAAGCCCGCGACAAATCCTCCGCGTTTCTTCACATGGCGGCTCCATAAAGGAGCGGTCAGGCCGAGCGCGACGATCTCCCAGATCACGAAAGGACGAACGACCCAGGGCACGGAGGCGCGCAGCATCGGATAAACTTCACGCACAGTTGTGACCTGGGAACCATATTCGCGCGCGTAAGACCAGGTCCAAAACCAGAAGCTGGGAAAAACTCCGGCGCGGAGAAGCAGAAGACAGGTTACGGCGAACGGCAATACCGTCCCCCCGACCAGCGCGGCGCCGCGGACGGCAAGACTACGCCAGTAGAACGGGCGCTTCCACTCCCGCCATAGCCAATAGACTCCGGCGAACACGGCAAACAAGATTCCCGGCTGCTTCATCAGGAAAGCCAACCCGAGGCAAAGTCCGCTGCCGAAATAAAGCGGGGTCCGCTCGGTCTTGATGGCGTACAGCAACAACAGAATGCCGGCCAGGGCGGCCAGAACTACAAAATGAGTTGCATGCGCGTATAAACCCAGCACTGCGGGGCGGCAGGAAAGGAAACAGTAAGTGATTCCTGCCACCGTGCCCGCGAGCCATCCATATAGATATTTCGCCAACAGAAAAACTAGGACTGTCGCGACAATATTGACCAGCATCAATCCAATCCGGATGCCGGAGGTGGATTCGCCGAAGACCGCCATTATGGCGGCATAGGCCGCATAGGTTCCCGGCAGTTTCATGTTGCTGGCGATTTTGTAGGGTGGGATGCCGTGCAGGATCAACTGGCCGACATAAGCGAACTCGCCCTCGTCGCGCTCCAGAGGCATGGTGCGCAACCGAAATCGGACAAAGCCAAAAAACAGAATCACCAACAGGAGCGCGCTCACGTAACCGCATCGCGCCCAGCGATCTCCGGGCCGCGCCGGCTTTATGGTTGCTGGTATAGACGGGGTTGTGACTTGACTCATGGGGAAGGAGTTCAAACGATGTTGCTTAAGATAACCGAGCTTTGCCGGAATGCAAAACCGTCATGATTCGCCCAGGAAGAATCGACCAGAACTGGAACTCATTGAGCGACGAGAAGGAGAATATCGCCCGCACAGGATTCGAAAGTGGGCCGATTTGCGAGGTCGACGGGGCTGAGCCCGCAACCGAAATCCCAGGCCTGCGGTTGGCGAAGGATCTGATCACAATCTGGTGCGCCCGGAGAGATTCGAACTCCCGACCTATTGCTCCGGAGGCAATCGCTCTATCCATCTGAGCTACGGGCGCACACCAATAGCTTCAGTTTAACATTGTAGAGCCGCCGTCTCGGCGGCTATCGCGCGACCGGACTGGCGAGACGCGGGCGCTACAATTCGGACACTGTCTGGGCGTGCGGAAAATGCTGAAGGCGCTAGTAGCGCGCCCGATCGCGGCCGCCCCGTTCCCTGCCGCCACGGTCTCCGCCACGCCCTCCGCGGTCGCCACGGTCTCCGCCGCGGTCGCGGCTGCCGCCTCCGGCGTGCTCGGCTTTGGGACGCGCTTCGTTCACGTTAAGCGTGCGACCTCCGATCTGAGAACCGTTCAGTGCGGTGATCGCCTTATCTCCCTCTTCGTTATTCGCCATCTCCACGAAGCCGAAGCCGCGGGATCGGCCGGTATCGCGGTCGGTCAGGATGCTCACGCGGTCGACCTGTCCATAGGGTTCGAAAATCTGCCGCAGTTCCTCTTCTGAAGTGTTGAAATTCAGGTTGCCTACAAAGATGTTCTTCAAGCGCCCACCTCTGCATTGAGCTGTCGATGTGCGAGCTCGATGCGGCGGACTGGCAGGATACAACTTCCTGAAAATCGAAACCGGAGCTGGCGAACAGTCGAATGCGGCCAGAAGTATATCAGGTTTGTGTAAATAGACTTGTCAATACGAAGTTACAGTGGTCGGACCACGTTTTTTCTGACCGCGAAATCAGTTGAGTTCCAGCGCGGCAACAGTATTGCGAAGAACTTCCGCCGAATGGCGCGGCTTCATGACTTCGGACTCGTCCAGTTCAAGGCGCTGGACGCGCTGAATGCCTCCCCGATCGATGACTGGCGGCAGGCTTAGGCAGATGTCAGTGATTCCGTAACGACCCTCGACCGGAGAGAACTCAGCAGGCATCCACCTTCCAATAGCCTTCGCGCTGATATCCCAGCTGAAGCAGCCGGTTCTTGGGATCGTGCCGCTTGCCGCAGTTCGGGCACACCAGGTAACGAGTCAAAGATGTGTCGTGACGGTCGTAGTCTTGGGAGACAGCGAAGGTGCTGCCGCAACTGCAGGGAACGAGGAACATACGCATGGGCATGATGCCCCTGGATTCTAGGGATCGCTGCCCGGGCTTCACACTTCCTCGAGCGCCGCCATCGCACTCTTTTTCCGCTTATTAGCCTGCAGAACTTTCTTACGCAGGCGCAGCGATTTCGGCGTTATCTCTACAAATTCGTCGTCCGCGATGAATTCGATCGCCTGCTCCAGATTCAACTGCCGGAACGGCACCAGACGTATGGCTTCGTCGGCGGTTGAGGCGCGCATGTTGGTGAGTTTTTTTTCACGAACCGCGTTCACATCGAGATCGTCGTCTTTCGCGTTTTCGCCGATGATCATGCCTTCATAGAGTTCCACGCCCGGACTTACGAAAAGCTCGCCACGCTCCTGAAGACCCCACAGGGCATACGCCGTCGAAACGCCCGGACGGTCGGCAATGAGCGCTCCGGTCAGCCGGTGCGGAATTTCTCCCTGCCATTCGGTGTAGCCGTCAAACAAAGAGTTCATGACGATGGTCCCGCGCGTGTCGGTAAGCAACTGGCTGCGCAGCCCAATCAGGCCGCGGCTGGGGACACGAAACTCGATACGCACCCGGCCGTAGCCGTGGTTGTGCATGTTGACCACTTCGCCTTTGCGCGATCCCAGTTGCTCCATCACTACGCCAACGAAAGCTTCAGGCACGTCGATCGTGAGATGCTCGACCGGTTCCATCAGCTTGCCAGTTCCCTTGTCGCGCTTAGTGACGATCTCCGGCTTGCCGACCATCAGCTCGTAGCCTTCGCGGCGCATCATTTCGATGGTGATTGAAAGCTGCAATTCGCCTCGTCCCATCACTTTGAACGAATCGGTGGTGCCCATTTCTTCCACGCGCAGGGAAACATTGGTGAGCAACTCTTTCTCCAGCCGCTCGCGCAGGTTGCGAGAGGTCACGTAGGTTCCCTCGCGCCCGGCAAAGGGCGAGGTGTTCACCGTGAAAGTCATCGCGATGGTGGGTTCATCGATCACGATGGGGGGCAGGGGCGCGGGATTCTCGGCATCAGTAATGGTCTCGCCGATGGTGATACCTTCCACGCCCGCGACCGCGACGATGTCTCCCAGCACTGTTTCTGTGATATCCGTGCGCTTCAGTCCGGAGAAGGAAAACAGTTTCGTGATCTTGGTCTTGTGCATCGTGCCGTCGAGTTTGGCGATCACCACGTCCTCGCCGGTAAACATGGTTCCATTGAAAACGCGGGCGATGGCGAGACGCCCCAGATAATCGCTGTAATCGAGATTCGCCACCAGTATCTGCAACGGTCCCGCCGCGTCGCCTTGCGGCAGCGGAATCGTTTTCAGAATCGCGTCAAACAATGGGCGCAGGTCCTCGCCCCCGCCTTTTGCGTCAGTCGACGCGGTGCCCAGCTTCGCATTCGTATAAAGAACAGGGAAATCGAGCTGGTCTTCTTTAGCGTCGAGATCGATGAACAGGTCGTAGATTTCGTTCAGCACTTCCTGCGGGCGCGCGTCGGGCCGGTCGATCTTGTTAATAACTACAATCGGCGGCAGCTTCGCCTCCAGCGCCTTGCCCAGGACGTAGCGCGTTTGCGGCAGCGGGCCTTCGCTGGCATCCACCAGCAGCATCACACCGTCCACCATCTTGAGCGCGCGCTCGACCTCGCCCCCAAAATCGCTGTGGCCGGGGGTATCGACAATGTTGATCTTGACGTCGTGATACAGGATGGCCGTATTCTTGGCCAGGATGGTGATGCCGCGCTCGCGTTCCAGTTCGTTCGAATCCATCACCCGTTCGACATGATGCTCGTTGGAGCGGAAGGTGCCGCTTTGCTGCAGCATGGCATCGACCAGCGTGGTCTTGCCGTGGTCGACGTGTGCGATGATGGCGATGTTGCGAATGCTTAAAGTCAATCAGATATCCTTCGTGTGCTTTAGCGTCCCCCGTGGTCAAGAAACGTGACGCTGTTATCCTGCTCTTATCACTTTACTATGCATGGAATAGAATCCACCATATATGTCAGAGCAATCGGAAAAGCTGCGCACGCGGGCCCTTGAGGCGCGACGGGAAAATCGGTTGACCGATGCTGAGCAGGATTTAATCCAGGCCGTCGCTCTTGGCCGCGAAACTAGCCCGGATATTGACCTCGCAAGAGCGCTAACCGCTCTCGGCCAGATTGAAAGAGACCTGCACCACCACGATGCGGCCCTCAAGCTTTACGAAGAGGCCGCCGCGATCTACCGCGAGAAGAGGGATGTTACGAAGCTGGCTCACACAATTCGTCATATCGGAGATATTCATCGGCACGAGGGGCGTGTCAGCTTGGCCGAACCCTGCTACCGCGAAGCCATCGAGCTATATCGCGCCGAAGATAAAACTGCTCCGCTCGATCTTGCCAATGCCATTCGCGGTTTCGCCCTGCTCAAGGACGATGCTGGCGAATCCATGCAGGCAAAACTGCTTTGGGAGGAAGCCCGCGATCTTTACGCCGCCGTCAACGTGAAAGAAGGCGTGGCCGAAAGCACACGCCATCTAACCCTTCTGGCCGGACGACCTTAGCCCGGCGATCTTAGCCCGCCATCGCTTCCCGCTTGGGCATGGGCTTTCCCGCCAGACGCGCTTCTGCTTCTTTGACTGCACGATGGGCGGCGACGATGGCTTCGTTGGTGGTCGATTCCGGACCCTGCGAATCCGTATTGGCAAAGAAAACGCGATCCATGGGTTGCCGCGCCAGGGGCTGAATTTGCGTATAGAGCCTGGGCGTGGACATGTACATGGGATGGCCGCGGCGATAAATGTGAACCTCGATGGGATCAGCATTAAGCCCGGGCAGGAGCTTACGGAAATCGCTGAGCACATCATCCGCAATTTTGCGCGCTCCGATCTCATTCAAAAGATATCCGCGATCTTCTTCTTTCATGGGCGTATAGCAGGTCAGAACATTGAACTTCGTTTCGTAGCCGGGCTGCTTGCGCAGGACCCAGTCAGCGACGATGAAGTCGGTAAACGCATTTCCCGGACACCACGTGTCGTATCCGTGATTGAATACGGTTTTGTTGAAAATGAGATTCACAACGGGATACGGAATGTAGCGGATCTGGTGCATGGCCTCGTCCTGCTTTTCGGGCAGGCCTTCCACAATGCGCCGCGTAATGAACTTGGGCGTGGCCATAATGACAGCCTTGGCGGCGACCGTCTTCAATTCCCCGTTCTCCATGTAGGTGACCTGCACTTCCTCTTTTTCGGAGACTACGGCGACAGTTGTGGCGCCCGTCAACATGCGGTCTTTATGTTTTGCATTCAAAATCTCCGCCAGCTTTTTGGTGACCGCGCCCAGGCCTCCGGGCCAGGTGTAGCGGTTGTCGGCGCGCGTTTCTTCCACCATCTCCTGCAGAGTCCCGATGGCGAGAGCAGATGCCGAGTCTTCGCTGGTGGCGCCCCAGTTCGAGGGGCCGTAGTTGTCCCACCATTGCTTCAGCTCGATCGGATAGCCCTTCAAGAAATCCGATAATGGCGTGCTGTCGAGTTCGGCGGCGCGCTTCGACACGTCAATGGCCATCATCTCTTTCTTAAATTTCTTGAAGCTCTCGCGAACGGATTCTGGATACGGCAGTTTGTCGAGACCCTCGCCCCAGGTATCAAGAATCAACTCGCCCTTAACAATAGTGCCGTCGGAACTGTTTATCGGCAGCGGCTCGAGGCCGATTTCCTTGGAAAAGGGATACGCGTGCTCATCTTTTGTCAGGAACGCCGCGCCCGTTGCATATGTGCTGCCTTCATATTCCATGGCATAGGCATTGCCGCCCCAGTGCGGCTCTTTTTCCAGGAGAAGAAAATCGCGGTGCTGCAAACGATATGCCACGGTCAACCCGCTCACGCCGCCGCCGACAATCACCACATCGTGCCGTGCCGAGGCTGGAGGCCGCGCAAAGCTGTTGCTGCCTTTGTCGCGCACGCGGTGACAGATTTTATTGTCTTCGCCGTCCACGTCCGCGCCATGATCCTGCGCCTGACCGGCCTGAGTGCCAGCCTGCGCCGGCAAGAGCGAAAGCTCGATCGGACATCCCGCCGTCACCGCTCCCGCGACCACAAACTTGATGAAGTCCCGCCGATTTGCACTCATACTGTCTGGCCCTCCAAAGCGCTCACGATTTCAGCGCCGGCATCCGCTTGCCTTTCGGCGCGCACCCGCAACCTGTACCAGAGCACGATCGCCACCAGCGAAAACAAAAAAATGATTGTCGACACGGCATTGATCTCGGGTGTAATACCGCGGCGCAGCCGTCCCCAGATTTCCAGCGGCAAGGTATTGTCTCGGCCGATCAGAAAAAAGCTGACGGCGATTTCGTCCATTGACAGCGTAAAAATAAGAAGCGCCGCGCCGATGATTGGCAGTTTCAGGTTCGGAACCGTGATCCGCCAGAACGTCTGCCAGTAATTCGCGCCTAAATCGAGCGAGGCTTCTTCTTGCGCGCGGTCAAGCTTCTGCAGTCCGGCGAAGACTTCGGTGGTCGCCACCGAGATCAGTGCGGTGCCGTGTCCAAGGATGATGGTCAGGAGGCTGAGCTTGGTGCCGCTCACATGAAAAAGCATGAGCAACGAAAGCCCGGTAATAATGCCGGGCAGGATTAGCGGCAGTAATACGAGCCGGCGGAAAACCGCTTTGCCGGGAAAATTCGCGCGCTCCAGCCCTAGCGCAGCAGGAATTCCGAAAGCCAGCGAGATTGCCATCGCCGCCAATGCCACCTGCAAACTGTTGAGCACGGAATCCCAGATGGGACCATCGTCGAACAGCGTGCGGTACCAGTCGAGTGTGAGATGGTGCGGCGGAAATCCTCCTACGCCCTCGCCGTTGAAGGAATAAAGAATCAGGATCGCGATCGGCAGATACAGAAATGCGAAGACGGCAGTGGCATGAAAAAGCAGCCAGCGCGAGCCCGAGCCATATTTCGTAGCGCTCACGAGAAGCTCCATTTCTTTTCCAGCCGTTCGGAGAAAACCAGAAGGCTGACCACCAGCAGCAACATACAGAACGAAATGGCTGCGCCCAGAGGCCAGTTGTAGGCCGCGCCGAACAGGCTGACGACAATGTTTGAAATCATGATTCCGCTCGGCCCACCCAGCAGGAGCGGGGCCAGAAAGTCTCCCAGGCTCAGCACGAAGGCGAATGTGGCGCCCGCTACCACTCCGGGAATCGACAGCGGGAAAACCACTTTCCAGAACGTCTGCGCCGGGGTAGCGCCCAGATCATGCGAGGCTTCCACCAGATTGCGCGGAATGTGCTCCAGCGCCGCATAAATCGGCAGAAATGTGAAGGGAGTGTAGATGTGGGTCAGGGTTAACACCACGGCGAAAGGACTGTACAGCAGGAATTCGAGAGGATGTTTCGTCAGATGCACATACTGCAGGAGCGTGTTGAGTACGCCGCCGGAACCTAGAATCGTCTTCCAGGCATAAGCCCGCACCAGATAGCTGACCCACAGAGGGATAATAACCAACTGATAGAGCAAATCTTTTTTCTTACCCGCGTAGAAAGACAAGAAATACGCCAGCGGATATCCCAGCAGCAGAGAAAAGATGGTCACCCTCGCGGCAATCCACATGGAGCGCAGCAGGGTCTGCCAGTAAACGTCGACATGCAGCAATCCGCGGTAGTTGGAGAGGCTCCACGAATGCACGATAGTCTGCGACGCGGACACCGACCAGAAGCTGTAACAGAACATCAGCAGATAGGGCACGAGCAGAAACACCGTCACCCACGCCACTGGAGGCAGGGTCACCACGGCTTTGTAAGTGCGGGAAAACATCAGATTCTTTCCGGAGACTCGCGGACCATAACAGCCTCGGCAGGGCTGAACTCGAGTTCGACTTCTTTCGTCGCTGCGACGCCGCCGGGAGTTCTCACCGTCAGTATCAATCCGCCGCAATCGACGCGTATTAATTCTGTGGCGCCGTGAAATGCCTGGTGGACAACTTTGCCGTGAACTCGCGCGTTGCCAGTAGCCGCACTGGACTTCGTCACCAGGTAAATGTTCTCGGGCCGCAGCGAAAACAAGGCCGGGCCGTCAGGCGCGGTTGCCGGCCAGGTCAACGGCCCGCAATGCGCCACACCGCCTCGCACCTCAGCCTTCAGCAGATTAGTGTGGCCGATAAACTGCGCGGCGTAAGCGGTCGCAGGCCGTCCATAGATCTCCCGTGGCGTGGCCACCTGCTCCAGTTCGCCGGAGCGCAGCAGCGCAATGCGGTCAGACATGACCATCGCTTCTTCCTGATCGTGTGTAACGAAAATGAAGGAGATGCCGACTTCGCGCTGCAACGATTTCAATTCCACCTGCATTTGCCGCCGCAGGTTCGCATCCAGCGCAGAGAGCGGCTCGTCGAGAAGCAACAGCCGCGGACGGTTCACCAGCGCGCGCGCCAGCGCCACTCGTTGCTGCTGTCCGCCGCTGATTTTTGCCGGCTTGGACTTCGCGTACGCCGACATTTTCACTTTATCCAGCGCCTCGGCCACGCGCGACGCAACTTCCGCCTCCGGCCGTTTCGCCACACGCAGTCCATAGGCGACGTTCTGCTCCACCGTGAGGTGGGGGAACAGCGCGTAATGCTGGAAGACAGTATTGACGCGGCGGCGATACGGCGGCTGGCGGTCCAGCCGTTCTTCGTTCATCCAGACTTCGCCCGCGCTTGCGTTCTCGAATCCGGCGATGATTCGCAGCAGCGTCGTCTTGCCCGATCCGCTCTCGCCCAGGATGGTAAGAAATTCGCCTTCCGCCACATCGAGAGAAATATCTTTCAGCACCAAGTTTTTGCCGAAATGCTTGGCTACGTTACGAATGCGCAACAACGCCGCGCCACCCGCAGCCCGCGTGGCAGACATCATCGCAATCTCTGAAGTGGTGCTCAATTCGATCGTCCTCGCCGGACCGAAAGCCGATATCCGAAGCCCGATAGCTGAAATCTGGCCTTACTGCGCCGCTTTCACTTCGTTCCAAATCTCGTTGTACTTCGCACGCCGCGGCACATTCTGCCAGAAGTAAAGCCGCTTTTGGTAAGTATCCACATCGTCGAGATGCAGGCTCTTCACCTGATCTGGAGTCATGAACTGCGCCGCCTGCGGATTCGCAGGCGTATATCCCGTAATATCAGTAACCTTCTTCTGGGTCTGCGCTTCAATCATGAATTCGAGAAACTGATAGGCGAGGTCCTTGTTCTCGCTGCCGGTAGTGATCATCAGGTGATCAATCCAGCCCGTCGTATTTTCTTTGGGAATGGTTTCGCCGATGGGAAAGTTGATTTTTCGCAACTGGTTCGTCATGAGCGGCCAGCCCATGGCGGCAACGACTTCATGATTCTGGAAGAGATTGGTCAACTCGCCTCCGGTCGACCACATCTTGCGGACGTTGGGCTTGAGTTCCAGCAACTTTTTCTTCACGGCTTCCAGTTGCTCGTCCGATAAGTTGTAAAGCCGCGGGGGGTCGGGCTTGTCGAATCCCAACACCTGCGCCGCCATGTAAACCGTCGAAAGATCGTCCCAGACAGAAATCTTTCCGCGATACTTAGGATCCCACAGCACATTCCAGCTATCGGGCGGCTGCGCGAAAACGGTGATGTCGTAAAGCAGCGGGTCCGGACCCCACATAAACGGTACGCCAAAGACCTGGCCGTTCGACCGCACCAGCGGGAGCGAAGTGAGCTGCAGAGAGAGCTGCCCGTAACTGGGAATCTTCGAGAGGTCCAAAGGCTCGGCCAGGCCGGCAGTCGCGATCGATGTGGCCACGTCGCTGGAAGGAGAGATCACATCGTAATTCCCTGCACTGCCGCCGCGCAGCTTGGCCATCAATTCGTCGCTTGACCCCATGTAGGACGCCGACACTTTGCAATGGTGCTGCTCCTCGAATGCCCTGACAAATGAGGGATCGGCATACCCTTCCCACACCAGCAAGTTCAGCGTCGGCGTCTTTTTTGTGCATGAAGCGGCCAGCGCCAGCGGCAACAGAAGCGCTGGCAGGACCCGGTATCGTCCTTTCATCGTGCCTCCAGTACGCCGCGATTAAAATGTCGGCGGCGTATTCACCCACAGCACCAACGCTTCCGACCGTCCAGGATTTTTCCAGTGGTGCGGGGTTGCACTCTCGAAATAAAAACTATCGCCCGACTTCAGGCGGTACTCATGTTTCTGCAAAGTGATGGCCAACTCTCCGCGCAAAACGTAGAGGAACTCTTCGCCATCATGCGCGTAAGAGTCTCCGCTCTCCGCCCGCGGCGCCAACCGAAACAGATGCGGCTCCATCACCGTATTGCCCCAGGCCAGCAACTCCATGCGGACGCCCGGTCCGGCCTCCAACACCTTTCTTTGCGCGGGATGAACCTGACGGCCGCTGGCGCCGGTCGCGTCAAAAAAATCGAGGATGTTGGTTTTATAAAACCGCGCCAGCTTGCGCAGGGTGCCCACCGATCCACTCATTTGCGAGCGCTCCAGCGCGCTGAGGAAACCCACCGAGATGCCGACACTGCGCGCCACTTGCGCCAGCGACAATCCCCGTTTGGCCCGCAACCGCCGCAGGTGCGCGCCGATTGCTCCTTTGCTCCCGGCCCTAGCGGGATGCGCTCGCCCTTCGCGCCGCAGCAATTCGACGATCGCCGCCGCATTCAACCCGCGCACCTTGCGCAGGAAGCGGGCGCGCTTCAGCAGTTTCACGTCGTCGGCATTATAGAGGCGGTACTTGCTCTCCGTTCGCCGCGGACGGCTCAACCCCAGACGCTCCCACGACCGGATGACCGAGGGCGATACGCCCACCCGCCGTGCCACGTCTCCGATTTTCAAGTAAGCTTCGGGCCTGCCGGAATTCATGGCTGTCCGCCGGTCAAATAAGAAATTTCTATCGCGGGGGGCGCATTTTTTCTCCTTGACAGTTCCCGTGCCCCTTCTCTAACCTTGCGGGATTATAGCAAGGTTGTGGCCGGAAACAAGCCGTCGTTTTGAAAGAAGTTCAGCTTTGTTGGCCTTCCCGTGTTCTTTGTCATGCTGAGCGAGGATTGAGCTCAACCGCAGTGGAAAGCGTTCCTGCCCTGCTACCTGCGTTAAGGGCGGACGGGTTGTCAATGTTGCCGGAAGTCTTCACAACAATTCGCCGCAAGGTGCCTGGAGGTTCCATGCTGTCATCGCGAGCCCGCTGGACCATGATGTGTCTGGAAACGTTTTGCCTCGCCGCCATCGTTTTCCTTCCCACCCTGCTTTCCGCTCAGGGCGCGAGCGGGCGCATCCTGGGACGCATCGCTGATCCCACCGGGGCCGTCCTCGCCCATGCCAGGATCACGCTCACCAATGAAGGCACCGCTATCAGCCGCGATGCGCTCAGCAACGAGAGTGGCGATTACAGCTTCATCGAAGTCGCTCCCGGCACCTACACCGTGACGTTTGAACTGGCAGGCTTTAAGAAGAATATTCAGAAAAACGTCATCGTCGACGTTAACCAGGTTGTCTCTCTGAACTCCACCCTGCAGATCGGTGGGTCGCAGGAAACGGTCGAAGTCACTTCGGAAGCGCCTCAGATCGATACCACCAGCACGCAACTGGGCGCGGTCATCAACGACCGCTCGGTGAACGAACTCCCGCTGAATACCCGCGACACCTACCAGTTCCTGCAGCTTCAGCCGGGCGTGCAGGCCCAGCTGGGATCGAGCAACGGGGCCTTGTTCGCGGGCGCCGACGATGCCGGAGCGGTATCGGTTAATGGCGGCCGCACCCGCGCCAACAACTTCAACGTCAACGGCGGCGATGCCAACGATCAATTCGTAAATACTCCCACGATTCAACCGACGCCTGATAGTGTCGAGGAATTTCGGGTGATCACTAACACGTTTGACGCCGAGTACGGCCGCAACTCCGGCTCGGTGGTGAATGTGATCACGAAGTCGGGAACCAATCAGTTTCACGGCAATCTGTACGAATATTTCCGCAATACGATTCTTGATGCGCGAAGCTATCCTGCGCCGTCCACGCCACAGCTCAATCAGAACCAGTTCGGCGGGACGTTCGGCGGCCCGGTCAAGAAGGATCGCAGCTTCTTCTTCCTTTCCTATGAGGGGCGCCGCATTCGGCAAGGAGTCGTGGGTGATTTATTGAACGTGCCAACAGCCGCGGAATTCGGCGGGGATTTCTCCGCGCAAGGCGCCTTTGCGGGAAACATCGTCAACCCTTTTGTAGCTCAGGTGCTGGATGGCCGTCCCGGATGCGACACCGCCCTGGGTCTACCCGCGGGCGGCATCTTTGCCGCGGGCGGAGGTGCAACCTTTACGGGTGTTCCCTGGTCCTCCGTTTTTCCCAGCGGAGCCATCCCCACGGCATGCCAGGACCCGGTGGCTGCCAACTTGCTTCAGCGCTTCGTGCCTGCAGGTCAGAACGGCCTCTATCAAGCCATCCCCGTCGGCACCGACAACGCAGATCAGTTTACCTTCCGTTTCGATCACAAGATTAACGACCATCAATCCTTTACTGCTTATTACTACTTCAACGACCAACGTCAGCTTCAGCCCTACGACACGTTCGAGCAGGCCGGCGCCAATGTTCCGGGCTTCGGAAATCACAAAGACCTCCGCTTCCAGCAGTGGAACTTCACCCACACCTGGACCATAAGCAACGCGCTGGTAAATGAAGCGCACTTCACCTACATGCGCGAGGGGGAGCTCGGATACCTGAAGTCGCAGACTACGAATGCTGTGACCTCATCGTGTTCCGGGGCAGCCGCTGCTTACTGTTTTACCGGCCTTTCCGATTCCGCCGCCATTCAGAATGGCTTCGGAACGTCTCCGAGTTTGGGCATCACTCCGGGATTGCCCCCCAACCTTACCGGGGTTCCCTTTGTCAGCATCAGTGGAGGGGCTTCATTCGGTAACAACTTCGAGGGCGTTCTTCCTCAGGTCGGAAACAGCTTTCAGTGGTCCGATGAACTCACCTGGGTGAAGGGTAACCACACATTCAAGTTCGGCGTGGATATCCGACGGGCACGCTTCGATCAGTACTACTACTTCGATGTCAATGGCGAATACACCTTCAACAACAGCGGCCCCAATGCGATCCTCCCTGGCGACGGCGATAATTACGCGGAGTTCCTGCTGGGCCTGACCGATCTTTACGTTCAAGGCTCCGGCCAGCGCGAAGATATTCGCGCCTTGGCCGCGTATCCCTTTGCCCAGGACAGTTGGAAGATCAAACCCAACTTGACCTTAAATTACGGCCTGCGGTGGGAATACTCTCCGCCTCTGACCGACATCAGCGGCCACGTCGAAACTTTCCGGCCGGGACAGAACTCTTCGGTCTATCCCTGTGGAATCAATGCGACTGGTCCGGGGGCTTCGCTGTCCTATTGGCAGGGCACGTTTGCGAGCTTTGGCCAGCCGGGCCCCATCAATTGCGCCACCACGGGCGCTGCGCCCACGGGCCTGGTGGTTCCGGGCGATCCCGGCGTTCCCGCAGGAATGACCTCGACTTACTACAAGTCGTTTGCGCCGCGGATTGGGCTGGCGTACAGTCCAAGCTTCAACAGCGGCCCGCTGGCCAAAGTGTTCGGCAGCAACGGCAAAACCAGCATCCGCGCGGGCTGGGGTATTTTCTACAATCCAATTGAAGAATTGGTGTTGGCCCAGTTCGGCGCCGAACCCCCTTTTGGGGGCAGCACCGCCCTTGCCGACGACTTTTTCAACACTCCCTTCGTGAGCCAGGGCGATTTCTCGAACCCGAATCCTTTCGGTGGAATTATCACCCCTACAAAAGGGCAGCCCACTGATCTGTCCCTGTTTCGCCCGATTCTTCTTTACGGCGAATTCGGCCCCCATCTGCGCTCGCAGTACACCACGCAATACAACCTCACCTTCCAGCGCGAACTGAGCAACAGCCTGATGTTTCAAATCGGCTATGTCGGGTCGGAAGGACACCGCTTGCTGGCCACTCACGATATTAATCCTTCGACCCCGGCAAGCTGTGTCGACATCATGAGCATAGCGAACATGAATGCAGCAAACGTGACGTCTTATGGGCTGCAGGCTACATGTGCACCGACCTTCGAAGACTCGCAATGGAGCGTGACCATTCCGACGGGGTTCCCGTTCCACATGCCAAATGGAACCATTCTGACCGGCACTGGGCAGACCATTAACCTGGTTGGACTGCGGCCTTACTCCTCGCCCAACTGCAATCCATTGCTGCCTGCGTTTACCGCCGGTACCGGCTGCCCGGTCGATGGCATTCCGGTCTTCACCGATATCTTTGCCGAAGACACCATCGCCAACTCTAACTACAACGCGCTGGAGATGATGCTGCAGAAGCGTTTCTCGCACGGCTTGCAGTTCCAGGCGGCTTACACTTTCAGTAAGTCCATCGACGACGGATCTACGTTTGAAGAAACGCTGAATCCGTTTAACTTCGCCGCTAGCCGCGGTTTGTCTCTCTTCAATTCGAAACAGCGTTTTGTAGTCAGCTACGACTGGGAATTGCCTTTTGCCAGGCGGCAGGGATTCGCCGGCAAAGTCATCAACGATTGGGAAATTTCCGGCATTACACAATTCCAGAGCGGATTTCCCATCCGTCTAGATACCGCTGATGACACCGAACTGATCAACAGCTTCTTCTTCCTGGGGACAGAGGCTCCCAATCTGAACGGTCCCCTGCAGATCGAAAATCCCAAGAAAACCGGCGGCTACTATCTCAACTACAACCAGTTCTCCGATCCTCCGCTAGGTTCGTTCAACAACGGCACGCAGCGCTCTTTGTGCTGCGGGCCCGGGCTTATCGATTGGGACTTCTCCGTTCACAAGAAGATTGCCCTGACCGAGGCGAAGTATTTTCAGTTCCGGGCGGAGCTCTTCAACATCTTTAATCGCACGAATTTTTCCAATCCGGACGGGCACTTCTCGGATGGTCCAACCCTGTTCGGCAAGATCACATCGGCCGGAGATCCGCGGCTGGTGCAGTTCGCTTTAAAGTTCTTCTTTTAGTTTGCAGTGTAAAATAGCAGTAACCACAACCCGGGCGGCTTGCCGCCCGGCATCCTAATGGCCCGCGGCTTTACCAAACAAGCGCCGCCGGCCTGACATACCCCGGAGCAAATCTGATGTACCCCGACCTGCAGAAAGAACTGGCGACCTTCGAGCGCCGCACGCCCAAGTCCGCCGAGGCGCACAAGAAAAATCTCAAACGCATTCCCCTCGGCGTGGCCAGCAATTATCGTCACTACGAGCCCTGGCCCATCTTCGTGAAGGACGCCAGCGGCAGCAAGTTTCGCGATCTCGACGGCAACGAATACATCGACCACAACTTGACCTTCGGCGCGCTCATGGCCGGGCACTGCCATCCGGCGGTCATGAAAGCGGTCGAGAAGCGGCTCTCCACCGGCACCATGTTCGGGATGCCTCACGACATGGAGTGGGAACTCGCCGAAGAAATCTGCAACCGTTTTCCCATCGAAATGTGCCGCTTCGGCAACAGCGGCACCGAAGCCACCATGCACGCCATCCGCCTCGCCCGCGCCGCCACTCGACGCGACAAGATCATCAAGTTCGAAGGTGCATACCATGGCCTGCACGATTCCGCTCTGGTCAGCGTGAAACCTCACGCCCCTGAATTTGGCGATATCGAGAATCCAACTCCCGTGACCGGGGGACTCGGCGTGCCGAAGTCCGCAATTGCCAACGTCAAGATTGCCACCTTTAACAATCTTGGCAGCGTTGAGCGCCGCTTCAAGGAAAACCCCGGTGAAATCGCCGCGATTATTCTCGAACCGATCCTCATGAACGTCGGCCTCTGCATGCCGGAACCGGGCTTTCTGCAAGGGTTACGCGATCTCGCCAACAAATACGGAGCGCTGCTGATCTTCGACGAAGTAAAAACCGGCGCCAAACTCGGCTGGGGCGGCGCCAGCGAATACTTCAACGTGCAGCCCGATATGATCTGCCTGGCTAAGTCCATCGGCGGAGGCTTCCCGCTGGCCGCATTCGGCGCTCACCCGGCGGTCATGGACCTCATCTCGCAGCACAAGGTCTTCCACGGCGGAACTTACAACACCAACCCAGTTTCGATGGCTGCCGGGCTCGCGACCTTCCGCGAAGTCCTCACCCGCGACAACTATGCGCGCGTCGACAAACTCGGCAAGAAGCTCGCCGACGGATACCGCAAGACCATCGCCAAGGTCGGCCTGCAAGCCTATATCGCGCAAGCTGGCGCCAACGGCGCGCTCATGCTGTACCCGAAGGAAATTCGCAACTACCGCGACTGGACGACGGTTGACGTCGACCTCTGGCGCCACTACTGGTTCGGTATGGTCAACCGCGGCGTGATGCCGCAGCCCTACTGGTGGGACGAGCAGTGGACGATTTCGGTCCAGCACACCGAGGCCGACATCGACAAGCATCTATCTGCCTTCGACGACATCGCGGCATCGCTGGCGAAGGCCCAGCAGGAACGCGTCGGCCAGCCAGTCTTGGCGGCACACTAAGAACCGGTCGTCGGTCCTCGGTCGTCAGCCAGTCCAGTTCGCACGATGGACCGACGACCGACGACCGATGGCCGACGACTAATCCTTTGTCCACCACGGCCCAACCCGCCCAGCCTCATCTCATCCGCGCCCTCGGACGCCGCGATCTCGTCCTCCTCTTCGTTGTCGCCGTCTTCAATTTAAACGTGGTGCCCTCCATCGCCGCCAACGGCGGGGTTACCATCTGGCTCTGGATCATCTCACTAGTCCTCTTCTTCTGGCCGCAAGGCGTCGCCGTCATCGAACTCGCGCACCGCTATCCCGGCGAAGGAGGCGTGTATCTCTGGGCGAAGGAAGTCTTCGGCGACTTCCACGGATTCCTTTCGGGCTGGTGTTACTGGACCAACAACATGCTCTACGTGCCGACGGTTATGCTGTATTTCGTCGGCGTCTCGGTCTTTGTGCTCGGCCCGACTCACATCGGACTTGCCGACAACAAAGTCTTCGCGCTCACCACCTCACTTGCGCTAATGGCATTGCTCACGATCCTGAATATTGTCGGCCTCGGCATCGGCAAGTGGGTCAACAATATCGGCGCGATCGGAACTTTTATCGCCGCCGCCGTTCTGATCGGTCTGGGCATCGTGATCTGGAGCCGTTTCGGCACGCCCATCACGGCTGCCGATTTCAAGATTCCCCCCAATCCGCGCTTCGTCTTGAATTCTTTCGGCGTGATCTGTTTCGGATTGGTCGGCCTCGAACTCGCCTCCGTCATGGGCGACGAAATTAAAGAGCCAAGCCGCACTCTGCCGGGCGCGGTGGCCCTGGGTGGCGTTCTCTCCGGCGCTCTCTACCTCGGCGCCACGCTCACCATCCTGATCGCAATCGGCAAGAATGTGAGCGTGCTTCAGGGAATTGTGCAGGCCGTCACTCACATGGCCGGACGCGTCGGGATTGCGTGGATCACGGTTCCGTTCGCGCTGATGCTCAGCCTCTCCATCGCAGGCATCGGATCGGCATGGATGGGCGGCTGCGCCCGCATTCCATTCGTCGCCGGCCTCGATTCCTACATGCCCTCCTGGCTCGGCAAAGTTCACCCTCGTTACACCACGCCTTATCCCGCGCTGATCGTTCAGGCGCTTGTTTCTGCAATGCTTGTCATCATGAATTTCATCGGCGGCGCCGGGGTTCAGGAGACTTTTCAGAAACTTCTTTCGCTCGCCGTCGTGCTGCAGTTGGTGCCGTTTGTATACATGTTTGCTGCCCTAGTGAGATTTGCCGTTGCCGAGCCCGAACCTCGCGGCCAGTACAGCCGGAGCACGCTTTTTCTCGCCGGATCGAGCGGCTTGCTCACGACGCTTCTGGGAATCACGCTGGTATTTTTCCCGGCGCAACAAATCACGTCATTGTGGTCGTACGAGTTATGGATGTTCGGCGGCACGCTTTTGTTCATTGGCCCGGCCGCATTTTTCTTTTTCGTCTACGGCCGAAACAAAGTTTTGCCGGCGATTCGCGTAGGGGCAACCGCCTCGGCTGTCCCGAACAAAGCGAGCCGGTAGTGGAGAAAGATTCGTTCAGGGCACGGCTCCAGCCGTGCGGGGAAGAACCGAATAGAAAGGGGCTTTAGCCCCTAGGCAAGGAGGAGGAACCCATGCCCGGCGGAGTGCAAACCGACGTGAAAACCTACCAGATGTACATTAACGGAGAATGGGCCGACAGCAAGTCGGGGAAAACCTTCCCCGTCTACGATCCCTCGACCGAAGAAGTAATCGCCCAGGTCCCCGATGCCAACTCCGAAGACGTCAACCGCGCCGTGACCGCGGCCAAAGCCGCATTTGAAGACGGCCCGTGGGCGACCACTACGGCGCAGGAGCGCGGTCGCGTCCTTTTCCGCCTCACAGAAAAAATTCGCGCCAACCTCCCCGCCCTCGCCGAACTCGAATGCCGCAACACCGGCAAACCTATCGTGGAGGCCGAATTCGACATCAACGACGCTGCCACTTGTTTCGAATACTACGGCGGCCTCGCCACCAAAGTCGTCGGATATGTAAATCCCGTTCCCGACAACGCGATGTCGCTATCGCTGAAAGAACCAGTCGGCGTCGCGGGGCAGATCATCCCGTGGAATTACCCGCTGCTCATGGCCGCGTGGAAACTGGCTCCGGCGATCGCCGCAGGCTGCACCTGCGTGCTCAAGCCCGCCGAGCAAACTCCGCTCACCGCGCTGGAATTCGCGAAATATTTTTCCGACTGCGGTCTCCCTCCTGGTGTTGTCAATGTAATTACAGGCTTCGGAGAAACTTGCGGCGCGCCGCTGGTCCAGCATCCCGACGTAAACAAAATCGCCTTCACCGGCAGCGCCGCCGTGGGCAAGATCATCGTGAAACAAGCCGCTGACACGGTAAAGCGAGTCACACTCGAACTGGGAGGCAAGTCGCCCAACATCTTCTTCGCCGACGCCGACTTCGAGGCGGCCATCGATGGCGCGCTGTTCGGTGTCTTCATCAATCAGGGCGAAGTCTGCTCTGCGGGCAGCCGCATCCTGGTGCAGAAGTCGATTTACAAGAACTTCGTCGAAGCGATGACCGAGAAGGCCAAAACAATCAAGCTTGGGCCGCCGCTCGATCGCGAAACCAAGATGGGCCCACTGGTCAGCAAAGAACAATATGACCGCGTCAACTCCTACATCGAGATTGGAAAGAAGGAAGCCAAGCTCGCCTCCGGCGGAGGCCGCCCCGAAAAGATCGGCAAAGGCTACTACGTGCAGCCCACAATTTTCTCCGATGTTTCGAACTCCGCCCGCATCGCTCGCGAAGAGATATTCGGACCCGTCGCCGCCGTGATTCCGTTCGACGATGAAAAAGACGCGATTAAAATCGCCAACGATTCGCCCTATGGCTTAGCCGCGGCCGTCTGGACCCGCGACATCTTCAAGGCCATGCGCGCCGTGAAAGCCCTGCGCACGGGCATCGTCTGGGTCAACCACATGCAACCAACCTACGTAGAAGCCCCGTGGGGCGGATACAAACAATCCGGCTTCGGCCGCGAACTCGGCCCCTGGGGCATCGAAGAATATCTGGAAACCAAACAGGTATACATCAATCTGAACGAAGCGCCCATCGGCTGGTACTAAGAATGAAGAGATGCTCTCTCAAGTCTTGTCATCCTGAGCGAGGATTGAGCTTCGCGTCCAAGCGCGAAGATCAACCGCAGTCGAAGGACCCCTGTACGCTGTGCAGCGCCAATGCCGCCTCAGGGAGTTCTCACGAGAAACGAACATGAGCACGATTCGAATCAACACGCCCATTCCCGGCCCCAAATCGCAGGCGCTTTCCGCCCGCCGCACGAAAGCTGTGCCCCGCGGACTGTCTCACGGCACGCCGATCTACGTAGCCAAAGCTGAAGGCGCATGGCTTGAAGACGTCGACGGCAACCGCTACATCGATTTCGCCGGAGGCATCGGCTGTGCCAACGCAGGTCATCGCCAGCAACCCGTCGTCGAGGCTGTCCGCACTCAGCTCGATAAATTCCTCCACACCTGTGTCCAAGTCACGCCCTATGAAGGCTACATTCGTCTAGCCGAGCGAATGAACGAAGTCACGCCGGGCAAGTTCCCCAAGAAAACTCTCTTCGTGAACAGCGGCGCCGAAGCAGTCGAGAACGCCGTGAAGATCGCCCGCGCCTACACCAAGCGTCCTGCGATCGTCGCCTTCGAAGACGCCTTCCACGGCCGCACCATGATGACGCTGGCCCTTACCAGCAAGACTCATCCTTATAAAGCGGGATTCGCTCCATTTCCCGGCGATGTCTACCGCGTTCCATTCGCTTACTGCTATCGCTGCTCGTACAACTTGAAGTATCCCGAATGCGATCTCTACTGTGCGCGCCATCTCGAAGACACTTTCAAGCGCGTCGTCGCCAACGAGGAAGTCGCCGCCGTGATTGCCGAACCCGTGATGGGAGAAGGTGGGTTCATCGCCCCGCCGCCCGACTACTTTAGAGTCTTGATCGAGCTCTGCCACAAACACGGCATCCTCTTCATCGCCGACGAAGTGCAATCTGGCTTCGGCCGCACCGGCGCGCTCTTTGCCTGTGAACGCTACGGCATCGAGCCTGATTTGATCGTCACGGCAAAATCTCTAGGCGGAGGTCTTCCGCTCGCCGCCGTAACCGGCCGCGCCGAAATCATGGACGCTCCCGGTCCGGGCGGGCTCGGCGGCACCTTCGCGGGCAATCCACTTTCGTGTGCCGCAGCGCTCGCAACGCTCGATCTGTTCGAAAAGACGAATCTGCTGACCCGCGCCAACGAACTCGGCGACCGCTTCCAGCGCCGCGCCCGCGACTGGCAGCACCGCTGGCCCATCGTCGGCGACGTGCGCGGCCTCGGCGGCATGCAAGCCATCGAACTGGTGAAGTCGCAGAAAACGAAGACTCCCGCCGCCGACGAGACCAAGCAGATCACGCAATATTGCTACGAGCACGGCCTGATCACAATCACGGCCGGTTCGTACTCCAACGTGATCCGCGTCCTGGTCCCGCTGGTCGCGACCAACGAGCAGATGGATGAAGGCCTCGACGTGCTGGAGTCCGCGCTAGCCGCGGTCTGCGACAAGAAAGGCGCAGCAGCGCAGTTAGTCTAAGAGTTTTGTCATCCTGAGCGAGGATTGTGCTTCGCTATAGCGAAGCACGACCGCAGTCGAAGGACCCCGGGTATCGTTCGTGAGGTCGCGAGGAATTCTCACAATGCGCCAAACTCTTAACGATAGCGAAAGGTCATACTGAAATGTCGGTAGCCGCACCCGCAACACTCAAACTCACCCACTACATCAACGGACAATGGACCGACTCCCAAGCGTCCGAATGGCGCGACGTAGTAAATCCCGCCACCGGCGAAGTGCTCGCCCAAGTTCCGCTAGCCGATGCCGCCGAAGTCAATCAAGCCGTCGATTCCGCAGCCGCCGCCTTTCCCGAATGGCGACGCACTCCGCCGGAAGACCGCATCCAGCCGCTGTTTAAGCTGAAGATGCTGCTCGAAGACCACATCGACGACATCGCCCGCATCATCACCCAGGAAAATGGCAAGACCTTGACTGAAGCCAAGGCCGAAATGCGCCGGGCGATTGAAAACGTTGAGGTCGCCTGCGGCATTCCCCTGATGATGCAAGGCTATAACCTCGAAGATGTCGCCCGCGGCATCGACGAAATGATGATTCGTCAACCGCTCGGCGTGGTCGCTGCCATCACGCCCTTCAATTTTCCCGGCATGATTCCCTTCTGGTTTCTGCCCTACGCAATTGCCACCGGCAACACCTTCATCCTCAAGCCGAGTGAGCGCGTCCCGCTCACCATACGCTACGCCTACGAACTCCTCGAAAAGACTGGCTTGCCCAGAGGCGTCGTAAATCTAATAAACGGCGGCAAAACCGCCGTCGACGCGCTCCTCGACCATCCCAAAATCCGCGCCATCAGTTTCGTCGGATCGACTCCCGTCGCGAAGTACGTTTACTCACGCGCCGCCGCCACCGGCAAGCGCGCGCAGTGCCAGGGCGGAGCGAAAAATCACGTCATCGTTCTTCCCGACGCCGACATGCCCATGGCCACGCAAATCATCAGCGACAGCGCCTTCGGATGCGCGGGCCAGCGCTGCCTCGCGGTCTCCGTCGCCGTCACCATCGGCGAGGCGCAGAAAACTTTTCGCGATTCGATCGCCGATGCTGCTTCGAAACTCAAAGTCGGCAACGGCCTCGACAAAGATGTTCAGATGGGTCCGGTCATTACACCGCAAAGCAAAGAGCGCGTCGAATCGTTGATCGCCCTCGGCGAAAAGCAAGGCGCGAGAGTTTTGCTCGACGGACGCCACGCCAAAGTCCCGAGCCACGACAATGGCAACTTCGTGAATCCGACAATCCTCGACAACGTCCCCGCCACCAGTGATCTGGCCGACACAGAAATCTTCGGCCCCGTCCTCAGCCTCGTTCACGCCAACGACATGGACGACGCGCTCGCCTTTCTCGAGCGCAGCGCCTACGGCAATCAGGCGTCGCTTTTTACCTCAAGCGGATCGGCCGCGCGCCGCTTCCGCTACGAAGCGCCCGCCGGCAACATCGGCATCAACATCGGAGTTGCTGCGCCCATGGCCTACTTCCCTTTCAGCGGATGGAAGAACAGTTTTCTTGGCGACCTTCACGGGCAGGGCCGCGACGCCATCGAGTTCTACACCGACAAAAAGGTCGTAGTCGAACGCTGGGCCAAAGAACATTCGCGCAAGTTCTAGGAGAAGATCAATTCACCACAGAGTCACAGAGAACAGCAATAGCTTGTTCCAATATGGTGAAAAGGGTCTCCAGGAAAAAGCGCGACCGTCACCGAATCAAATGAAGCGCCTTGGCACCGTCAGGCACCGACTCAGTGGGCATACGCTGGTCGAAAGTAGCGACTTGGCCCTTATGCACGTGGGCGAGCGCCAGCAGATAACTATCGGTGACATGCGCAGAGTCAAGAAGACGCGCAGTGTTAGCGTGCTTGCGGTCGAGCAAAGATATATCGTCCGGCCAGAAGGCGTGTCCGGACAGGTCCCGGAATGAGGTCAACAGTTCGGCCACAGCGGCGGGAGAACCAGGAGAATTTGGATAGCGAGGATGGCCGACAATCCGCAACACTCCGTTTTCCGTCAGCGGACAGGTCGCCCAAGCCTCATGGCCCTCGGCGGCGAACCAGGCATGGGCACGGTCGTGCTGCACGTGAGCGGGGTCGATCAGAGCGATCAAGACGTTTACATCCAGAAGAAACCGCGTCACCGCAGTTCCTCGCGGAGCCGATGCACAAGTTCCGAAGTGACCCGCGGCGCGCCTTTGCGAACTTTGAGCAGCGGCACGCCGTTGCGCGTCCGCGCCTTGGTTTCCGCCGGAAGAAGCGCCCGCCGGGCTAATGAGGAAATCACTTCGCCGACCGATTTTTGTTCGATCGCGGCCATTTCTTTGGCGGCGCTCAGCACGTCATCGTCGATGGAAAGCGTGGTGCGCATGATTGCTTCAGATCATCACGCATCATACATCAGATGCGGGTTCTTTTGCAAGCTATCGTTGTGACTCCGACTCTGTGGTGAAATGATTTTAGAAAGAAGGAACAAATGCCCGCCTTTATCGAAAATGCCACCATGTCCGGCAAAGAGATCGTCGATCTCTCCCGCAAGCACACGCTCTACGAATGGTCCGCGCAGTCCAAGGTCGATCCCATTCCCGTCGCCAGCGCCAAAGGAATTTATTTCTACACGCCCGAGGGCAAGCGCTTCATCGACTTCAACAGCCAGCTCATGTCGGTCAACATCGGACACGGCGACCCGCGGGTCATCCAGGCCATCGCCGATCAGGCTGCCACTCTTGCCTACGCCAATCCGTTCATGGCCACCGAAGTCCGCGCGCGGCTCGGCGCCAAGCTCGCCGAAATCACCCCCGGCGATATCGACACTTTCTTCTTCACCAACGGCGGCGCCGAAGCCAACGAGAACGCCATCAAGCTCGCGCGCTTCTTCACCGGGCGCCACAAAATCATCGCCCGCTATCGCTCTTATCACGGCGCCACCGCCGGCGCTATCTCACTCACCGGCGATCCCCGCAGATGGGCCGCCGAGCCTGGCATCCCCGCCGTCATTCACGTGCTCGATCCTTATCACGGCATCGAGCGCGGATGGGAGTCCGCCGAATCTTCTCTGGCCATGATCGAAGAAACCATTCAGCTCGAAGGCGCACACACCATCGCCGGCTTCATTCTCGAGCCGGTCACAGGAACGAACGGCGTTCTCATTCCTCCCGCGGGATATCTCGAAGGCGTCCGCAAGCTCTGCGACAAGTACGGCATTCTGATGATCGCCGACGAAGTCATGTCCGGCTTCGGACGCACCGGCGAGTGGTTCGCCGTCGACCACTGGGAGGTAGTTCCCGATCTGCTCTGCATGGCGAAGGGACTGACCTCCAGCTATCTCCCGCTCGGCGCAGTAGGCATGCGGCATCACATCGCGCAGCATTTCAGCGACAAAGTTTTCTACGGAGGCCTTACCTACAACAGCCATCCCATGGGCTGCGCCGCTGCGCTCGCCACCATTCGCGTCTACGAGGAAGATCGCCTCATCGAGAACGCCAAGAAAATGGGCGCGACCCTGCAACAGCTTCTCGCCGATCTGCAGGCAAAACATGCGTCCGTCGGCGCGGTGCGCTCCATCGGACTGTTTGGCATCGTCGAACTCATTCGCAGCCGCAAAGGTCGCCAGCCCATGGCCCCCTTCAACGGCACCTCCGACGAAATGGCCTCCCTCGGCCGCTTCTTCCGCGAGCAAGGCCTCTACACCTTCGTCCGCTGGAATACGTTTTTCACCAACCCTCCGCTCTGCATCACCGAGCCGCAACTGCGCGAGGCCCTCGCCATCATCGACCGCGGGCTGGAGATTACTGATAAAGCTGTTACGGACTAGCTCCCTGTGGAAGATCTGGCTGAGTGTTCCAGTTGTAGTTTTGAACCTTTTCCTTAGTTTCTTATAAGGAAGCGCGTCTATAAAAAACAAGTACGGCCTAAAGTAAGTCCTTCACCCGCCGATAGTGAAAGTATGAAGAAAAAAAATATACTACTGTCCGCAGCAATGTTTACCAGTCTGATCCTGATGTCGGGTATGGCCTGGGCACAAGGGCAAACCAGTTCCGGAACGTTAGCCGTCTCGGCTGAGCTTGCCAGTTCGATCAACCTGACATTCGTTACCGACGCATCTGGGGTTGCGCTGACCGGCTCTGGGACGAACGCCGCGACATTGGACTTTGGCACCGTTTCGCTATACAGCGCCCCGCCCGCGCACGTGACCGAGACGGTTCAAGGGACCACCAGCTTCACGCTGAGCACGCCATTCGATATTTCTGTCACTAAATCGAATGTAACCAGCGCGAATTACAGTCTGAGTGCGGTGCTTACAACCGTGGATTCGAACAACGCTTGGACGATCGACTCGCTCGCTCTGCCCACCTCGCCTACGGCCCCGGTTTCGCTCACGGTCGCTGGGGTTTACGCCACAAATGCGCTGCATACCCTGGCTCTAGTAATACCGGACAGTGAAGGATCGGGAACCATTACGAACACGGTCGACTTTCTGGCAACAGCAAACTAACTGCAAACAACGACAGACCCCTGCGAGAGCGGGGGTTTTGTCGCTTACCGCCGGTAGAGAATGAAACCTACAGTGTTGCTGTGGTTGCTCTGGGGAGTCGGCATTGGTTTTGTAGAGGCGCAACAGCCCAGGCCAGCCAGGATACGGGGGCCAGTGACTACGACTTATGAGCGGCCACAGCCACCGAGTCCCTCTATCACGTTTCTGACAGTAGCGAACGGTGCAGCTGTGCGGAGTGTGGGATTGGACCAGGGCGCTCTTAACCTGGGCCTTTTGTCGAATGCCACGCGACAGGATGTGGACGGGGCGCAGATTCAATCGCAGAAAGATTCTTTTGCGGTTGTCACACGGTTTGGGCTGCGCATTGATCTCTCAAACTCCAGCAATAGAGGTACGGTTACAGTGAGCGCCTACCTTCTGAGTTCCTCCCCTTTGCAGACGGTGTGGGTGGACGGCGTTCAGCTTTCGCTGACACCGGGAATCATCGACGCACGTGTTGCTTACGGGACGATAACGGAACATGTGCTGAAAATCGCGGTACCCGCTTCGGTGCCGCCGGGACAGCTCATGGATTCGATCGCTGTGCTGGTCACTCCCAACTGAGAGTAAACATGAGGCCAACCCAATTTCCCGAGCGGATTGTCTGCAGCCTCGCGGTTCTGCTGTGGACAACGATTTATCTTCAAACCGGGGCGGAAGCACAATCGGCCGCCCGGGATGAAGGGAGCGAGCAGTCCAGCCCAATCTTGGCCGCCGGGCCTGCATCCCAACCTTCGGCTCAGCCGGCCACAGCCGCACGCGCGGAGCGCAGTTCGGTTTCGCTATCGCCCGCGGTTGCCATGGTGAAGTGCAAGTTGGGTCAGAGTTATTCGCAAACGCTCACTATAACAAATCAGACGAACCAGGATTTGATATTTGAAATGATGGCGGAGGACGTGGTCGTACGAGACGGCAAGAGAGTTTTCGTAGCGGCGGGGGAAATTCCGGCGGGAATTGCAGCCACGGCCGTGTTCGCGAAGAAAGAAGTCGACGTACAGCCGCTGCAGTCGTCCTCGGTAATGGTCACTTTCACGGTACCTTCAGAAACGCCGTTGCGGGCGGTGGTAGCTGCATTTCGCGGATCCACGAAGATCTCCCACAGCGGTGCGGTGGTAATGACGGCGTCGCTTGGCACTCTGTTTACTTTCACGGTTTCAGACAATTCCAGAATCGAAACCTCGCCGATCGTCCTGACTCCCCAATCGGCGACCGCCAACCTCGGTATCTCTCAGATACTCACGAATACTGGCTCGGAGCCGGTGGTCACGGATGGCGTGGCGGCGGTGCTCGATCAAGCCGGAGTCATAGTGGGCAAGGCCGCTTTCGAACAACAGCGACTTTTGCCGGGCGAGCGACTGCCCTTCCGGGCGGAATATTCCGCAGAACTCAAACCCGGACGCTACCGTCTTGTAGCTTCCTTTCAATATGAAGAAAAAGTCACCACCAGCTCGAGCGATTTTACGGTGCCATGAAGCGCTGGTTCTTAGTTGCCGTGCTGGCGTCGTACGCGACAATGGCAACTGCCCAATCGATCGCCGTGGGTTACCGCGAGACGGTCAGCCTTTCCTACCCTGGAGCGCTGGCGGCCTTCTCGCTTAATGATTTCTTCGCAGAAGCAAAGGCGGAATCCGGAATGGTCACGGTCTTCGGAAAGAACCCTGGATCGGCGCAGATTGTAGTGGTCACTAAAGAAGGCAGCAAGAACGTCGAAGTGCGAATTATTCCGGCACCGCCATCCTATCCCCCCGGGTTCATACCCCCCATTTCAGAGGCGGCGGCCCGCGAAGGCGGCAGTTACGAATCCCGTTTTACATCCGGGCCGTCTCAATCCGAAGACACTGTCGACTTCATGCGCCGCGAAGGGGATCGCTCGCGGCGCTTCCACATGACTGACAATTTTCTCTTTAATCCCACGGCCGATCATAGCGTGGTCGCTCTTAGCTCGATTTTTTATACGATAGACACTCCGAAGCGCGACATTACCTTTCTGGATCAGTTGATGATCAATTCGCCCCTCACGGTTTACGAATCGATCGTGCGGGGATTTCACTTGCGCGAGGGCAATTTTCTCTTTCATGCCGGGTACACTTCCACAACCAGCTTTGAAAACATTATCCTGCCGTCGCAAAAGGAGGGCGTATTGGGCGTTGGGTACCGGTTCCGGCTCTCGGAGCATACCTTCCTGATACCCGATTGTTATTACTTTTCAGGAACGCATCTCTTGGGGGATTCCGCGCAAGCGGGAGCCGTAGCGTCGCTGGTATATGACTATGAAGTCGGCAAGGATCTGGGCTTGCTGACCGAGGTGGGTTTCAGTCGGGGCGTGGGAGGGGCAGAGCAGATTCACTTCCATGGCGCTCGCGATCAGTTGGTCGCAAGTCTGCGGTACGAGCCAATACATTTCGCCTCGCTTGGCGCGAACAACCTGCACGGATTTTATTCCAATTTTAGCTGGACTCGTTCCCTTACGCGCCGCTTGACTTCCACATCCAGTTTTGCCGACAACCACTACAATCTTCCCTCCTTGAAACTGACGAATCTGGTATCGAATATAGATCTGCAATTTCAACTCTCCCGGTATTGGTCCGTGGTCTCGGGAGCAAATTATGCGCGTTCCGAGACATATCTTCCCGCAGGACCGGTAATTTCGGTTGTGGGCGTGCCCCTCGGCCTGAGCTTCGATGCACCTCATTTTCAAAGCAGCGTTCTATATCAATATTCCAGAGATTCAGGACCGATCTCGCGCTCCAGTGAATTTCGGACAACTGTGGGCACGCACTGGCGCGATTTCCGCTGGAGTGGCTTCGTGGATCGTCAAACCCAGGCACTGACTCTTACCCTCGTCTCCGCCGGAGTTCCCGGCCTGCAGGCGGCCCTCGACAAGTTGGCGATTTCCGCCACTACTCCGGATCAGATCGCTCTGGCGTTGAATGAAAGCGCACCTTTGCTGAACCAGGGGTTAATTGGGGGTATCGGTATCAACGTCGATCCGGTTCGACTGCAGGCAGGCAGCGATCTGACGTGGTCCAACCGAAACGGAGCTCGCCATCGCTTTGATTTCAGCTTGCTCTATAACAAAGACGAATTAGTGCAAGGAGAGACCCGGGCAACCATTGCGACCTTTTCTTACTCCGTGAAGTTTAAGCGAGTGAATGAATTTTTTTCTTCCATATCCTTGCTCCGGGACGGCAGTCGCGCTAAACAGAACGATCCGCTGTTCGAGATTTCAATTCGCCGGCATGTGGGTAGCGTCCCTAATTTTGTAATGTCACGACGGCGTGGAATGATTTACGGAGTCGTTTTCGCCGATGATGGAGCGACCGGCGCCTACGGACCCGGCGCTTTGCCTTTGGCTGAGGTAGAAGTAATCCTGGATGACAAGCGACGAATTCGCACCGACAAGAGCGGCCATTACCGATTCGTTGGCATCTCCTACGGTTCGCACAGCGTGGAGGCGATATATCACTCGGCAAATCCGTTCTTTTATACGACCCCATCCAGGGTGCAGTCCGATATAAATGCAGAGATTAACTTTGGGGTCGGTCTCTCTTTTGCCCGGCTTTTTGGTTCTGTCCGCAGCGATAGCGGAATAGGCTTGCCGGGAGTTGAGATCGGTGCTTTCCGAGGGGTTCAGCAGGGGGTTCGCGCTCGTACCGATTCGGAAGGCCGGTTTCGCGTCGAGGGACTCGCCAGCGGCGAGTATGAAATAAAGATCGACCCTGATTCGATCCCGCCTGGATATTCTCTTGCGGAATCGGAAACCAAGCGGGTCACGGTCGATCCCGCGGTTCCCGCTCAAAGCGATTTCCAAATAAAGGCGATCCGCAACATCTCCGGACGTGTGACAGTCTACGATCCCACCTCTCAGAAGAACGTGCCTGTGGGGGGAGTCCCAGTTCGTCTGCCGCAGCTTTCGCGCGAGAGCGTGACCGATGAAAATGGAATTTATCTGTTTCGAGACCTGCCCCCAGGATCTTACTCCGTGGAGATTACTTACCTGAGAAACGAGTCGAAGAGGGTGGTTTTTCTGCCGGATGGCCCTGCCTTTCCCAAGAACATTGATATTGACATAGTGGGGAAGTGAGCGTTTCAGGCCTGGTTTGTGTTGACAGCGTCAGCAGGTTCCTCGCGCGCCCCGGAGCGCGAGAAATTGATAAGAGTTTTGGGATCGATGCTTCGCGCGTGAGGCCGAAGCCGCGTGTCTCTCTATGCTTTACGGGTCAGCCGAAGCGCCGCTGTTCCATGAAAGCGAAATCACGAATGGAAATCACAAATGGAAATCACAAACCAAAATCAGGAGCGCCAGATCAGTTGTTGGTTGTCGAGAGAAGAAAACATTACGGGCTCGTGGTGGACAGTAGTGGCGTGGCGGTTGATGGCGGTGGCGGCCTGGGTGCGGAGGTTGCCGTTGTGGAGATCGAAGTCGAGGGTGCTGACGTGGTGGGCGCAGCGGGTACAGGTGAACTTCATGCCTCCTTTGACGCGGGCGATGGTGTAGTGTCGCTTCACAATTTCGAGTGTAGTCTTTTCATGCTGGAGTGGTAGGCACGAAGGGCGGGGCGGCGAAGGTAATGCGGTGTGAGTGAGTTCTAATGTGGGGAATGAGTTTCACAATTCATGTTGAGACACCTTGAAAGGCCGCGGGAAGCGCTGGCGGGAAAGGGATCCTTCGACTGCGATTGTCCTTCGCGCCTGAGGCAACCAAGGACAATCCTCGCACCGGATTAAGTAGTTATTTCGTCAGGCGGTTGTACTTTTTTAGTACTTCGCGGAGGCGGTCATGGGGGAGCGCTATCACTTCGTGATCGTCGATACCTTTCATGGTTTCGGCGGCTACCATTGCGTTGATTACGGCTTCTTCTGTGGCTTGGACCGTGGCGAGAAAAAGCGGGTCGAGAGCGTCGTTGGGGAGCATGGTTACCTGATGCAGGTTGCGGGGATCGTTCGCATTTGTGTTGGGGGCGGGCGGGCTTGCGGCGCCGGAGTTGGCAGTGGAAAAAGCCAGGAAGATGTCTCCGGAACTGTCGCCGGAGTAGCTGCCATCGCGGCCCAGACCTAGCGAGACCCGGCGTACGACGCGTTTGAGTTGAGTCGGGAGTAGCGGGGCGTCGGTGGCTACGATCACGATAATCGAGCCGACATCTTTACCAGCCCTTGGCGCCACAGACGCCGACTCGGGGATTTCTTTACCGACCGGGACTCCAGCGATGCGGAGTTGATCGCGGCGTCCGTAGTTGCATTGAACGAGAACGCCAACGGTGTAGCCGCCCTCTTTCGCGTCGAGCACGCGGGATGAGGTGCCGATCCCGCCTTTGAACTCATTGCAGATCATGCCGGTGCCGCCGCCGACGTTGCCTTCTTCAACGGGTCCGGAGTGAGCGGAATCGAGGGCGTGCCAAGCATCTTCCGGATGGACATGGAACCCGTTGATGTCGTTGAGCTCGCCGTCCCAGGTTTCGGCTACTACGGGAAGCGACCACCAGTCTTCCTGTGCCGGTGCGCCCCGGCGCAACTCCCAGGCGATGACGGCGTCGCGGATCACACCCACGCTGTGCGTATTGGTCATCGTGACCGGGCCGGTGAGGAAACCGGAGTCTTCGACCCAGGTGGTGCCGGTCATCTCGCCGTTGCCGTTGAGGGTGAACCAGGCGGCGAAGACAGCGTCGTTGGAATTTTTGCCGCGGGGATGAATAGCTGTAACGCCGGTGCGGACAGGGCCCTTGCCCACGATAAGTTTGCCGCTGCCAGAGATTAGCGTGGTGTGTCCGACTTCGACACCGCGAACATCGGTGATGGCGTTGTTGGGGCCGGGAGTACCGTCGAACGGGACACCTAGATCGCGGGCTCGGGGCTTGGATTGGGCTAGTGCAGAGGAAAGGAGGAGTGTCAGGAGCAGTTTGCGCATGAGTGCTGCGGAAAGTATAGAACAGTTTCTTGAGCGAAACGCGCCCGGCGGGCAGCCCAGGCGCTATCCCTAGCCTGAGTTACAATCGCTGAAATACGTTTTGTGGAGGGATTCATGGACGGATGGAAGAAGGCGGTGGTTGCGGGAACGATCGGGGTGGCGACGGTTTTGTTTTTGAAGAAGAGATACCCCGCGGGGGTGCTGGCGACGGGCGTGGGGCTGGCGATGCTGGCGTCGGAGTATCCGGAGAAGTTTGAGAAGGTGAAGGAATTGCTGCCGGAATATTTTGACCGCGGCATGCGGGTAATGGAAATGGCGGGGCAAGCCGGGAGGCGGATTACCGAGGCCGCGGGACGGTCGGCGGTTGGAGCATGGGAGGAGCTTGGCGGGTAGGGCGGCCTATGGGAGCGGTGGCTGTAGTCGCGCCGGCAGACAACGGGTTCCTCCGCTCCGCCGTCGCTTGCGCTCCGGCTCCGGTCGGAATGACAAGAACTCAAAGAGTGCTGGTCATTACACGTGCGGCCGGAATGATAAAGTTGCCGTCTAAGGCACCGCTCGCGACCTATGTTATTTTCGTTGTAGTTCGCTGCTACCTGCGCTTAAACCCATGAGACTTTCGGTGGTCATGCCGGTGTATAACGAGCGCGCAACGCTGCGTCAGGTGGTGGAACGCGTGCTGGGGGTGGCGCTTGAGATCGAATTGATTTGCGTGGACGACGGCTCGACAGACGGGTCGCGGGAGATTCTTGGGCAGTTGCAGGCAGAGCGGGCACGGATGCGGGTATTGCTGCAGCCGAAGAATATGGGCAAAGGGGCGGCGCTGCATCGCGGAATTCGGGAGGCGACGGGGGATTACGTCATTATTCAGGACGCCGATCTGGAATACGATCCGGCGGATTACAAGGTGATGCTGGAACCGTTGATCGAAGGCAGCGCTGACGTGGTGTATGGATCGCGGTTTCTTTCGGGGCGGCCGCATCGCGTGCTTTACTTCTGGCATTCGGTGGGAAACTGGCTGCTTACGCTGCTCTCCAATGCGCTGACCAACATCAACCTCAGCGATATGGAGACCTGCTACAAAGCATTCCGTCGCGAGGTGATCCAGTCGATTCCTTTGCAAGAGAAACGCTTTGGATTTGAGCCGGAAATCACGGTGAAGATTGCCAAGCGCAAGTTGCGCATTTTTGAGGTTGGCATCAGCTACTGGGGCCGCACTTATGAAGAGGGCAAGAAAATTAACTGGAAGGATGGAGTGCGCGCATTGTGGTGCCTGTTGAAGTATTGCGCTACGGAGGCAGCGGTAGCGCCGCGACCGGCGGAGGATGCCGGGATGGCGGCGAGGGCGCCAGGGGAGAAATTTCCGGCGCAGCCGCGGTGAGATCCCTTCTTTCGCCCCCCCAGAGGCTTATTTATTTCTCACTTTTCTACCCGGGGCTTCGCCCTGGGATTCGCTCTTTCGCCGCTTCAGCTGAAATCGGCGTGTTTTTTGGAAGCATTTAATTCGGTTTGGACACACGCGGAGAGCGCGAGTTTGGCGAGTTGGCGGAGGGGGTTGCGGCTTTCACGCCGCCCACAGGCTTCTGATAAGTGTAGTTGATTGGCGGACCGGTCTTGGTATCGGTGGACTGGGGGCCCGTGCTCTTGGCTGGCGCCGGGTTGGGGTTTGAGGCTTTTATATTCTGGCGCTCGAGGTGGCTGAGTTCGCTGTTTGCCTTGGTGTCGCTTTTTGAGGCAGCGGACGCTTTAGCCGGGGACTTGTGCGAGGACGGCATGGCGGATTTCGGGGTCAGGGGCTTGGTTGCCGATTGGACAGGGTCCGAAGCCGATTTGGCCGCGGACGAGTGAGCCGTAGAACTTTGGGCAGCAGCCGCGGAGACCACGGTGGCGGCCACGATTGCGCAAAAAGCGGTTCTGGATTTCATGTGAAAGTCTCCGATGGGCGCGAGTGATCCTAGCCTTATTAGATCATGTTTTGAGGCTCCGCGGAGGAACGAGCGTTCGGGGATGGAGTTACGTTCGTGGGATTTCTCAGCACGCCTGGAACTTTGTTCAAACGATGAATATCACCGATCCAGCGTTCGAGATTGCCGGCCCGCTCACCCTGCCGGCAGACGAGGTGCATGTCTGGCGAATCGACCTGGACGCTATCCGGGGGGATTTTCTGCGATGGCAGGCGGTGCTCTCTCCTGATGAAGTAGCGCGGTCCCAGCGTTTTCACTTTGCGCGGGACCGGGAGCGGTTCGTGGCGGCGCGGGCGTGGCTGCGAAAAATTCTGGCGGCTTACCTGGCGGCGGAGGCGAGCGAGCTGAGATTTTCCTACTCCAAGAAAGAGAAGCCATCTCTGGATGCGGCCAGCGACGTTAACTTCAACGTCTCGCATTCCGGAGGAGTCGCACTGCTGGGATTTACCCGGGGAAGAGAGATTGGAATCGACGTGGAAGAGCTTCGCGCGAATTCTGATCTGGAAGCGATTGCGCGGCGTTTTTTCTCCCCTCAAGAGCAGAAAGAATTTTTTGACTTGCCGGGCGAGCAAAGAGTGGAAGCATTTTTTCGCTGCTGGACGCTCAAGGAAGCGTACATCAAGGCCACAGGGGATGGATTGTCGCTGCCGCTGAGCCAGTTTGATGTGTCGCTGAACGCGAACGAGGCAAATGCGCTGCTGGCGACGCGGCCCGATCCCTCGGAGGCGGGACGCTGGCGGATAACAGAGGTTGCGGCTGGGAGTGGTTACAGGGCAGCGGTGTGCGTGCGCGGGGATGACTGGAAATTGCGGGATTAACGCGGCCGGTTCCGGTGGGACGATAAAATATCGAGGGCGATTGCAGTGCGGAAGCGCCTCCGCTAGTGACCCCAATGGGTAATGCGGCGGCATGGATCGCAACTGTTTTCACAGAAAGAGTTGGCGGATAGAAATTTGCAACCTTGCGATCGCAAAAATCTTTTCGATTCAGGTGCTTAGGCGGGAACTGAAAACGCCCGAAGGCATTACAATTGCTGGGCAGTTTATTCGACTTTGATTTCAACCGAGAGCAAATCCAGCTTTCTCATCCTGCGCGAAGGTGATACTCTGTGAGGTAACATTTCGGGGTTTTCCCTCTCCCTAAAAGAACCTGCAAATTGGCTTGCTGGAGCGCCAGAGCGAAGTCTGGAAAGCAATCCAGTCAAATACAATAAACGTAGTAGACAAGACGAATTCAGGAGGCACGCCACTTGACAGCTGCGACCAGCCATCTCATCCCGCCGCACGGCGGAGAACTTGTTCAACTCATCGCTCAACCCGAGCGAGCTGCCGAGTTAAAGGCCCATTCCAAGGAATGGCCGTCATGGGATCTGACGGCGCGCCAGTTGTGCGACCTGGAGTTGCTGCTCGCGGGCGGATTCTCTCCGCTGCGGGGCTTCATGACGCGCGCCGATTATGAAGGCGTCTGCCACAACATGCGGTTGGCCAACGGAACGCTGTGGCCCATGCCAATCACTCTGGACGTGACGGAGGAATTTGCCAGGAAGCTGACGCCGGGCACCAGTAAAATCGCGCTGCGCGATCCGGAAGGCGTCATGCTGGCAGTCTTGAGCGTGGAAGACGTATGGCAGCCCGATCGCAAGGCTGAGGCCAAAGCGGTTTTTAACAGCACCAGCCCCGCCCACCCAGGCGCGGATTACGCGATCAACAAAGCCAATCCGTGGTATGTGGGCGGGCCCCTGGAAGGCTGCCAGATTCCGGCGCACTACGATTTTCGAAATCTGCGTTTGACTCCCGCCGAGTTGCGCGCCGAATTTGCGCGCATGGCATGGCGCAAGGTGGTCGCATTCCAGACGCGCAACCCCATGCACCGCGCCCACGTGGAACTGGCCTTCCGCGCCGCCAAGCAGGTGGAGGCAAACCTTCTCATCCATCCGGTCGTGGGCATGACCAAGCCCGGCGATGTGGATTACTACACGCGGGTGCGCTGTTACCAGTTGCTGTTATCGAAGTTTCCCCAAGCCACGGCAAAGTTGTCATTGCTGCCGCTGGCCATGCGTATGGGTGGGCCGCGTGAAGCCGTGTGGCATGGCATCATCCGCAAGAATCATGGATGCACGCACATCATTGTAGGCCGCGATCATGCCGGGCCGGGATCCGATCCCGAGACCAAGAAACCTTTTTACGGTCCGTACGAAGCGCAGGAAGTTTTCAAGAAGCACGAGGCCGATATCGGCGTGACCATGGTTCCGTTCAACATGATGGTCTACCTGGAAGATCAGGACCGGTATGTGCCGGACGATCAGGTGAAGAATGGCGACCGGGTGCTGAATATCTCGGGAACGGAACTGCGGCAGCGGCTGAACGAGGGGCGCGAGATTCCGGCGTGGTTTACCTATCCGGAAGTAGTCGCGGAGTTGCGGCGCAGCTTTCCGCCACGCCACAAACAGGGCGTGACTATCTTCTTTACCGGGCTGTCGGGATCGGGCAAGTCCACGATTGCCAATGTTCTGCTTACGAAGTTTCTGGAAGCGGGCGGGCGTCCGGTGACGCTGCTGGATGGCGATCTGGTGCGCAAGAATCTTTCATCGGAGCTGGGCTTTTCCAAGGAGCATCGCGACATTAACATCCGGCGCATTGGCTATGTGGCGTCGGAGATCACCAAAAATGGCGGGATTGCGATTTGCGCTCCGATTGCACCTTACGATGCCACGCGCAAACACGTGCGGCAGTTGATTGAGCCTTATGGCGGATTCATTCTGGTGCATATCGCGACCAGCGTGGAAGTGTGCGAGCAGCGCGACCGCAAAGGCTTGTACGCCAAGGCGCGCGCCGGAATTCTGAAGGAATTCACCGGCATTTCCGATCCCTACGAAGTTCCGGCCGACGCCGAAGTTGTGATCAACACCGGCGAACTTTCCCCCGAAGAGGCCGCGCAGGAAATCTTTCTGCACCTGGAGAGGGAAGGTTTTATCGGAGCTGCCGCCGAAGCGAATTAGACGGCGGTCCAGCAACAGTAACGAGCCCGGAAATTATTCATGGATCTGTTGATCAAGAGCCTTGTCGGATTTGGAGTTGGAACCCTGATTGGCATGACGGGCGTCGGGGGCGGCGTGCTGCTGCTCCCGATCCTGATTTTCGGACTGGGTGTGCCTCCCATGCGCGCGGTGGGATCGGATGCGCTGTTCAATTTCCTCACCAAGATCGGCGCCAGTATCGTTCACCTGCGCAAAGGGACTGTTCGGAAGAAGGTGGTTCTGGCGTTGGCGGCGGGAAGCGCTCCCGGTTCCTATCTGGGCGTAAGTTTTCTGGTTCACCTGCGGAACGTCTACGGCAACGGGGTCAATCACTTCATCACCGTGGCGGTCGGAGTTCTGCTGATTTGCATCCCGACTTTCCTGTTCTTCCAGAAGAAGATCGAGGACCGGGCGGCGGCGAAGCCTCCGACGATGAAGTCGTTCGCCTGGATGTGGTTGATCGGCATCGTGGCCGGATTTCTGGTCGGCATCACGTCTGTGGGCTCGGGCAGCATCGTCATGATGATGCTTTTGCTGTTCTACAGCTTTCAGCCGAAGGTCATGGTAGGTACGGACATTGTGCATGCGTTGATTCTCACCGGCGTTACCAGCCTGCTCCATTTCCGGCTGCATAATGTGGACACTCATCTGGTTGGGGCGCTGTTGATCGGCTCGGTTCCGGGAGGATTGCTCGGTTCGTACCTGAGCACCCGGGTGCCGGTGCCGTGGCTCCGGCGGATTCTGTGCGCCGTGTTGCTGGCGACCGGCGCGCGCATGCTTATGGCCTGAGGAAAGTTCTCAGTGATTACATTGGAAACGGAAAGCTTAAGAGGCATTATGCACTCAAATTCTTACGCACAAATATTGGAACGGATTCATTCGGCTCTGGAGGCCACTCATGCGGTCTTTGCGCGCTACACTCCGGGGGCCATTGAAACCGAATATAAAGTTGGACACGACCCGGTAACGGAGGCGGATCGCGCGCTGGATGCAGTTTTGCGCAAGGAACTGCTCCGCGAGGGCGAGGGCTGGCTTTCGGAAGAGAGCGTGGACGATCCCATTCGGTTGCAGCGGTCGCGCGTGTGGGTAGTCGACCCGCTCGATGGGACGCGCGAGTTTGTGCAGGGAATACCTGAGTTCTGCGTTTCGATCGGGTTCGTCGAAAACGGGCATCCGGTCGCGGGAGGAATCTATAACCCGGCAACCGGCGAGACTTTCGTAGGATCCATCGACTCGGGCGTAACCTATAACGGAAAGCCGGCCCATCCCAGCCAGCGCCGCACTCTGGATGGGGCTCTGGTACTGGCCAGCCGCAGCGAGGTCAAGCGCGGCGAGTGGAAGACGTTTGAAAACTCAAACTTCAAGATCAGGCCCATGGGCTCGGTGGCCTATAAGCTCGCCCTGGTCTCGGCCGGACTCGCTGATGTTACCTTCACGCTGACTCCGAAAAATGAGTGGGACGTGGTAGCAGGAGCGGCTCTGGTGCAGAGCGCGGGGGGCTTCGTCAGCACGCTGGACAAGACTATGCTGGCGGCCAACCGCCGCGATCCGTTGCTCTCAGGCCTGTTGGCAAGCGGACCGTTTCTAAGGGACGAACTGGTCGCCTTGGTCGAGCCGCATATCCCGGTGGAGCAGGCGCGCTAAGCCTCTGAGAACAACCGACTAAGAACAAACCTCGGTAACTTCTGGCCAAAAATAGGTTTCCAAACGCAGACAGCCTTGCGATACTGGATCAGCCGCCCTCTGCGGGCCGATGCAACTGTAAATGCCGGAGAAAACCAGCAATGTGATATCGGTGGACGTGGAAGACTATTTCCATGCCGAATCGTTTTCCGATATCGTCGACCGGGCCCGCTGGGACAGTTACACGAGCCGGGTGGTTCCGAACACGCAAAGGCTCCTGGAGTTGTTTGCCGGGCTTAACCTTCACGCTACATTTTTTGTGCTCGGGTGGGTGGCAGAACGCTTCCCTGCCCTGGTGCGGGAGATCGCGGCGGGAGGACATGAATTGGCCTGTCATTCCTACTGGCATCGGCTGATTTATAAGTTGGATCCCGCGGAATTTCGCGAGGACACGCGGCGGGCCAAGAGTGTGATCGAGCAGATCGGGGGCCAGGCGGTGCGCGGCTATCGGGCGCCCACGTACTCGGTGATCGATCGCTCGGTCTGGGCGCTCGATATTCTCACAGAGCTGGGATTTACCTATGATTCGAGCATATTTCCCATCCGCCACGACCGCTACGGTATGCCGGATGCGCCGCGCGCACCCTTCCGTTTTCAGACGCCTTCGGGGCCAATGACTGAGTTTCCCATAACGACGTTTCGTCTGGCTGGGCACAACATGCCGGTGGGCGGCGGCGGCTATCTTCGTCTACTGCCACAACTGTATACCCGATTGGGATTGCGGCAGGTACAAAAGGAAGGATTGCCCATTGTGGTTTACATCCATCCCTGGGAGATTGACCCCGAACAGCCCCGCCTGGCGGGGCGTTTAAGCTCCCGCTTGCGGCATTACACGAATCTGTCGCGAACTTACGGCCGCTTGCGCACGGTGCTGCAATCGGGAACCTATACCAGCTTTCGTGAGAGCGGACTCGCCGACACGGCAAGGGACTTTGACTTTTATGCCTTCAACCAACACAAAAACTGACGAGACACAGCAGATTGCGGAGTACTGGAACAATATTGCGAACCGGTTCGACGCGATTTATACGGGGAAAAAGAATCCGATTTCACGGGGCCTGGATCGCTGGCTTCGGCGAGACATCTACCAGCGTTTCGACTGGGTGATGAGCCAGGCCGGCGATGCGCGCGGCCTGAAGATATGCGACATCGGCTGCGGCTCCGGGCGCTTTGTCGCCAGCCTCGCAAAACGCGGCGCGCAGGTCACGGGCGTGGATTTTGCTCCCGAGATGCTGAAACTGGGCCAGCAACTGGCCGAAAAAGAGGGCGTCACAGATCGCGTGAAATTCGTATTGAGCGACGTTATCGACTGGAAGACGGACGAGAAGTTCGATCTGGTGATCGCCATCGGATTCTGGGATTACGTACGCGATCCGCTGCCCCGCTTGAAAGTCATCCGCAGCCTGACCAAAACTACTTTTTTGTCGGCTTGGCCCCGTGCCGGAACTTTACGGGCTGCCATTCGTACTGTCCGCCTCAAGGCCGACGGCTGCCCGGTTTATTTCTTTACGCAGGCGCAAGTTGAAGATTATTTGCAGCGTGCTGGCTTCCAGGTGGATTCGCACGAGATTCTCGGGCAACTGCACTGCGTGCGCAGTTCTGCCGTCTAATCGTGAGATCAGCGGCTGAACACGAAAAAACGCAGGAATGCTTGTAGTACGGAATGCCTGCAGCAATGCGGAAGAGCGGCGCTTTAAGCGTCGTCTAAGGTCTTCAAAAACAGGGACGGGATTCAGCCCCCGTGGCCGCATTTGGGGGTCTGCCCAAGTTTATACGCCTTGTGTAAAGCCGCGTTGGTTTTGTGGCATTTTGCGGCGCGGCCGATCCGCTCCCTTTCTAAGCAGGCTGATTTAACGGCAGTCTAATGCGATGGCGAAGCTTCTGTTCTGGATCTCGGCCGGATTTTGCGTCTACGTGTACATTGGCTACCCCATCGTGCTGTGGGGACTGCAGGCGATCTTCCGCTCGCGGCCAGTCAAGGCTCCGGCCGAGCCCAGCGTTTCCCTGCTGGTAGCGGCTTACAACGAAGCGGGCGTGATTGCTGAGAAAATCCGCAATAGTCTCGCGCTGGATTATCCCGCGGAAAAACTGGAAATTGTGGTCGCCTCTGACGGGTCCAAAGATGCGACGGCGGAAATTGTGCGCGCCTTGGCTGCCGAGAGCCGAGGACAAGTTCGACTGCTCGCCTTCGAGAAGAATCGCGGCAAAATGCAGGTGCTGAATGATGCGCTCCCGCAGTTGCGGGGAGAGATTGTGGCTTTTTCCGATGCTTCGAGCATGGTGGCCACAGGCTCTCTGCGGATACTGATGCAGAGTTTTAGCGATGAGCGCATTGGCGCGGCCAGCGGGGTTTACCGGCTGCTGAAAAAAGATCAGGCGCAGTTGGGGTCGCAAGAAGATCTTTACTGGAAGTACGAAACTTTTCTGAAGGTGCTGGAGGCGAAGCTGGGGGCGTTCACCGGCGCGCACGGATCGCTCTATGCGATCCGGCGCGAGCTCTATCCGTTTCCTTCGGCGGATACGATCAACGACGACTTCACCATTCCCATGCGCATTCTGGAGCGCGGCCACCGGGTAGCGTACGAACCCGCCGCGGTTGCTTACGAAGAGGCGCAGGAGATGGAGGGATTCTCGCGCCGGGTGCGAATTACGGCGGGCAACGTGGAACAGTTGCGGGAAATCAAAAGCCTCCTGTGGCCGCCGCGTCCGTTTGTGCTGTTCTGCCTGCTCTCGCACAAGACCGGACGCCTGCTGGTGCCCGTATTCATGATCGTTGCCCTGATGGCGAATCTCGCGCTGCGCGGGCAGTTCCCTTACAACTGGCTACTGGCGGGGCAGGCGCTCTTTTACGCTCTGGCATTGTTGGGCTCCGTAGTGAACCTCAAGCCCAAGGTGCTGCGGCTTCCCTATTATTTCTGCATGATCAACTCGGCGCTATTTGCGTGGGTATATCAGGCGGTCCGGCATGGGCGCGCGATTCCTTCGCGGATCGAGTTGGATTCGTTGGGGAACCGGCCGCCGGCGGGTTAGGGCGGAACGACTTTGAAAGACGCGACCTCAAGCCGCGCGCAAAGGCTGAAACAGGAATGACGCTTTAGGCGGCGATCTCTAGCTCTTCATCATCATGCAACTTTTCCGCAGAGTGTGAAGGGTTGTCCTGATTCGATCTCTTCTGCGTACAGCTCGCGCGCCTCGAAAGCGCGAACCTTCGCCGATCTTCCGTCGGCATACTTCGTGGTGAATTCCAATTCGTCCCGATTGTGCTTCAAATCCCGTACTCGGAAGTACATGGACCTAGGGATGCACTAGTGTGACCTGAGAGTCCTTGTCCCCAAGTTATCTGCCTTTGTGCTGTCTCCTTCTCTAAAGTGCTTGGTAAGGACTCGAACGACGGTCCCCCCCAAACTCCGTTCCGAGGTTGTCGAATGCAAGCAACGCGATTTGGAGCACCGAAGGAATACGCGGTCGGTCAAGTTCTCATCCTGAACGTTCTCGTTCTCTTTCTGTTAGCCGGCCTGGTTGTGTCTACGACCGGGTGTGGAGCATCGGCCCAGGGAGCCTCGAGCTCGGCCGCGAATACTCAAAGTCCGCAATCGGTGCTCAAAGTTTCCATTCCTCCGGCACAGGCCACGGTGGGCGTTCCTTACAATGCGGTCACTTCGGTCAGTGGCGGGACTGGGCCTTATGTCTTTAGGTTGGCCAGCGGCAGTCTGCCACCGGGGCTGGTGCTTAATTCGCAGACGGGATCAATCACGGGCACGCCCACGCTTGCGGGCACGTACAATTTTGTGACTTCAGTGACGGCCTCCTCGGCGGGTGAAACCACTCTGACGCTGGAGCATTATTCGCCGGCAGCGATCCATCCGCTGGCAGGATCCAGTTCGGCGCAGATTACGGTTTCCGGCCACTCGGGCGGGACGCTCTCCATCACGCCGGGTTCGGCGACTATTACTTCGCAGGCGCAACAGCAGTTCACGGCGCAAATGAGCGGGAGCGCCGATACCGCAGTGACCTGGTCGGCCAGCGCGGGAACGATTTCCAGCACCGGCGTTTTTGTGGCGCCCAAGGTGACGAGCACTACTCCAGTTACAGTCACAGCGACGGGCGCGGGAAATTCCGGCGCAAAGGCCAGTGCCAGCCTGACGGTAACACCGCAAACGGCCTTGGCGATTACCAGTTCGAGTCTGCCCGCAGCCAACACCAGCACGCCTTATAGCGCGACGCTGGCTGCAAGCGGTGGCGTGACTCCTTATCAGTGGAGCGTTTCCGCGGGAAGTTTGCCCTCCGGCATTACGCTGCAGAGCGCCAGCGGCACGCTGGCGGGGACAACGGTGTTCAGCGGATCGTATCCCTTTACCGCGAAGGTGACCGATTCGAGCGGACACAACACAACCGTCGCCCTCTCACTTTCGGTTTCAGTGGGTTCGGCCAATGGGTATGACGGACCAGCGGAGCTGCCGCGGGTTTATATTCAGACCGCGATGGTGAACACTCCGGCGCCGGGCAGCACCATCAGCGTAAGCGCAGCGGGGAATCTGCAAAGCGCGTTGAACGGCGCGAGTTGCGGCGATACGATTCAACTGGCGGCAGGAGCAACTTATACCGGCTCTTTTACCTTCCCGGCCAAAAATTGCGATGACAATCACTGGATCATCGTGCGCACCAGCGCGAGCGATTCGGCATTGCCGGCGGAAGGCACTCGCCTGACGCCATGCTACGCGGGCGTTTCTTCCCTCCCCGGACGGCCGGCCTTCAACTGCGCTTCCACGAAAAATGTACTGGCGAAGCTGTCGATGCCGAATGTGGGCAGCGGTCCCATCGTTTTTGCCACCGGCGCAAGCTATTACCGGCTGATCGGCCTAGAAGTTACGCGACCGGCAGGAAGCGGCAACGTTACGGCTTTGGCTTCGATTTCTTCCGGCGGAACGGCCAATAACATAATTCTCGACCGGATGTGGATGCACGGCACGGCGCAGGACGATACCACGCGAGGCGTCGATCTTGGCAGCAGCACTTACTTCTCCGTAATCGATTCGTTCTTTACTGATTTTCATTGTGTCTCGATCACGGGTTCCTGCACCGATTCGCAGACGGTGAGCGGGGGCCTGGGAAGCGAGATCATGGGACCGTATAAAATCTCCGACAATTTCCTGGAGGCGTCGGGAGAAAACATCCTCTTCGGCGGAGGCGCGGCGACGGTTGCGCCGACCGATATCGAAATCACCCGCAACCATATGTTCAAGCCCCTGATCTGGATGCAAGGGCAGGCTGGATTTGTCGGCGGCAGCAACGGAAACCCGTTTGCCGTGAAAAACCTGTTCGAGCTGAAGAACGCGCAGCGGGTGCTGCTCGACAGCAACATTATGGAATATTCATGGGGCGGCTTCTCGCAGGTGGGCTTCGCGATTCTGCTTACCCCGAAAAATCAGTCGAGCGGATCGGACGGCAACATCTGCCCGTCCTGTGAAGTCACTGATGTGACTATCCGTTACAACACGATCAGTCACGTCGCTGCCGGAATGCAGATTGCGAACGGGCTTTCCGACAACGGAGGCATTGCCCTGGCCGGCGAACGCTACAGCATTCACGATGTGATCGTGGATGATATTGACGGCACAAAATACGATGGGCCGGGCGAGTTCGCCCAGGTTTCCATGGGTTTGCACTCCCCGGTATTGTCGAGCGTGACCATCAATCATGTGACGGCTTTCCCACCCTCTACGCTGTTTATTGTGGGCGACGAGGTCAGGCCCAACCCGCAGATGAGTAATTTTATATTCACCAACAGCATCGTAAACGCCGGAGCCTATCCGGTATGGTCGAGCGGCGACGGGGGATCGGCGAATTGCGCTTATCCGGACTCGCCCACGACCACGTTTAATGCGTGCTTCAGCAGCTACTCTCTTACCGCCAGCGCGGTGATTGCGCCCCCCTCGAACTCGCCGGCATCAAGCTGGCCCCAGGGAAACTATTTCCCGGCTTCGACGGCAGCGGTGCAATTCGTCAATTACAATGGCGGCAATGGCGGCGACTATCATCTGCAATCCACCAGTCCCTACAAGAACGCGGGAACAGACGGCAAAGACCTGGGAGCGGACGTGGACGCGGTCGACTCCGCGATCGCCGGGGTCGAGTAGGAATCAGACACTTTCGCGACCGGCGGCAGGAAAGTTTGCTCTGCTCCTGCGTCCGGTCGCTTTATTTTGCCTTCTCGCTTTTGTCTTCAGTGCGACTCTGGCGTCGGCGGCCCCGGCTGATCGCGGAAAGTTTGATGGCCCGGCAGAACTGCCGCGGGAGCGTGTGAGCAGCTCGCTAAAGGACACACCCGCAGACGGGAAAACCTGGACGGTAAATGCCGGGCAGAGCATCGAGCAGGCGCTCGCGCATGCTTCCTGCGGGGATGTTGTTCAACTGCAGGCCGGGGCAACGTTCGGCGGCAATGTGACCTTTCCTGCGAAGAATTGCGATGACGCGCATTGGATTGTGATTCGCAGCAGCGCTGCCGACTCCAGTCTGCCTCCGGAGGGAAAGCGGCTGACGCCATGCTACGCGGGCGTAACCTCTCTACCGGGCAGGCCGGCGCTGAATTGCGCGGCCACAGCGAATGTGCTGGCCAAAGTTGAATTCAACGGCAAGGGCGGGGTGGGACCGATCATCTTTTCGCCGGGAGCCAACCATTACCGGCTGATGGGCCTGGAAGTCACACGGGTCGCTTCTTCGGCGACGCTGCACAGCCTGATTCAATTCAGCGGACGGGCCGACCACGTGGTATTCGACCGCATGTGGATACACGGCACGGCGCAGGATGAAACCGCGCGCGGCGTGATGTTGGGCGCCAGCCGTTATGTGGCCGTGGTAGATTCGTTTTTTACCGACCTGCACTGCGTGGCGCGAAGCGGCGCATGCACTGAGTCGACTGCGGTTGGCGGAGGCCTGGGCGAAGAAACGATGGGGCCTTATAAAATCGCAAACAATTTTCTCGAGGCCGCGGGTGAGAATGTTTACTTTGGCGGCGGCCATGCTACGGTTGCTCCCCAGGATATTGAAGTGCTGCACAATTACATGTACAAGCCGATGACCTGGATGAAGGGGCAGCCAGGATTCGTCGGTGGAAGCGACGGCAATGCCTTCATCGTGAAGAATCTCTTCGAGCTCAAGAATGCGCAGCGCGTGTTACTGGAAGGCAATGTAATGGAGGGATCGTGGGGTGGGTTCTCACAGCGCGGCTTCGCCATCCTGTTAACGCCGAAAAATCAGGGAGGCGAAGGCGCCAGTATCTGCCCGGCGTGCCAGGTCACAGATGTGACCATCCGCTATAACTCAATTCATCACGTGGGCGGCGGATTGCAGATTGCCAACGGATTATCCGATAGGGGCGGGGCCGCACTCGACGGGCAACGCTACAGCGTTCATGATGTGGTTATCGACGATATTGACGGTCAGAAATATGGCGGCCTGGGCGAGTTCGCGCAGATTTCGATGGGCCAGGGCGCGGCTGTTCTGCAGAATGTGACGATCGATCATGTTACTGCTTTCCCCAACCGGATGTTGTTTGTGGGCGCGCCGGCAGGCACGCGGATGAAGAATTTCGTGTTTACCAACAACATCGTGAATGCAGGGACGTATCCCGTTTGGTCGACTGGGGGCGGGCCGGCAAACTGCGCCTTCCGCAATTCGCCTCAGCTCACTTTCGATAACTGCATCAGCGGATACACGTTTGCCTCCAATGCGATCATCGATTCCCCCGCGGCCAGTTGGCCGGCAAAGAATTTCTTCCCGCGCTCAGCGGAGGCGGTGAAATTCGTCAATTACAATGGCGGAAAGGGCGGCGACTATCGCTTGCAGTCGGCGAGTCCTTACAAGGGCAAGGGCATGGACGGCCGGGATCTGGGGGCGGATGTGGATGCCGTCGATGCCTCTGTCTCGGGAGTCAAATAGAGTGTGGCGGACTTCCCTCGTGTTTCAACAAATCTTGACCACGGAGGGCAGCACACAGGGTAGACCGGCTTCGGTTTCGCGCCATAGTTTTGTGCTGGAAACAATCTGATTTGTGCAAATACCCGCTGAAAAATTAGAAACTCACAATCGTGTGCCGGGCTTGGGCGGCAGGCGGAATGCACCCGTGTTTGTACTGGGCTGCCCGCGGTCGGGGACGACGGTGCTGTACCACATGCTCCTGTCTGCGGGGAACTTCGTCGTTTACCGGACCGAATCCAACGTATTCAACCTGCTGGGCCCGCGCTTCGGAGGAATGCGCTCGATCGCCGATCGAAAAGAGTTGATGCGGTGCTGGCTCAGGAGCGTGTTGTTTCGCGTGTCGGGACTGGATGCCGCTCAAATTGAGGCAAAGGTTCTATCCCAATGTCACAGCGAAGGAGATTTCCTGCGCCTGACCATGGAAGAGATGGCGCGAGTGCAGGGGGTCAGGCGATGGGCCGATTGCACGCCTGAACACTTGCTTTACATGGAGCAAATCAAGCGGCAGTTGCCGGAGGCGCTGTTTATCCACATCATTCGTGACGGCCGCGATGTCGCCCTATCTTATGCCCGGCAAGGCTGGGTGCATCCGCTGCCGTGGGATCGAAGTGAACAGGTGGGAATCGCGGGATTGTACTGGGAGTGGATGGTGCAAAAAGGACGTGAACAGGGAGGGCGTCTGGGCGCCGATTATCGCGAGGTTCGGTACGAAGAACTGGTTGCCAACCCGCAGGCGGCCTTGTCTCGGCTTGGCGGATTTATTGAGCAGGATCTCGATTATGACCAGATTCAGCGGGCGGGAATTGGATCGGTGAGCCGGCCGAATTCTTCGTTTGCCGGAGAACCTGAGGGAGGTTTCAATCCTGTGGGCCGGTGGAAGACGAAGATGTCGGCCGCGGAAATTGCGGGGTTCGAAGGTTTGGTTGGGGCTTCTTTGGAAGAGTTGGGCTATGAGTTGGCTTCAACGGCTCCCGAGACGGGACTGGGCCGGGCGCGGTTGCGGATGGAATATCGGGCGATATTCGGGGCGAAGCATTGGATCCGGGTACATACGCCGTTGGGGAGATTGGTGCGGTTGGAACGGATTGAGGTGGAGGGGTGATTGCGGGCGTTTCTTCACGCCATGCGAGTTTGCGTGAGAGTTTCAGGCGTACCTTGGGGCCCGTGTCGAGACCTCCTTTTTTTTCGGAGTCGTAAAGATGTAGCTTGCTATGTCTTCTGACGGGAAGCGCGCACGTGGCGAGAAGAGACGTGGCCCGCAACGCCTCTACAGATTAAACTTCGCGTCCCGCAAAAGCGCTTTCCAGGTTCCAGCGCAAACCCTCGACGGTTTTCGAGGGGCGAACTCTTTTTAGCTTTAGTAGATCGTCTCCTTTGCGCACCAACCCAGGATCTGTGGTCACTGCGGTCTCGTACCCTGCCTGGCGGCTGGCATCAAGAGTTTGCTCTGACCAGTGCGGAGTGAGCGCCGGGCACGGGTAGGAGAAGTGAACGACCGGTGCTCGCAGCGCCTTTTCGAGAAGGGACTTCGATTCGAAGAATTCTCGGCGCGCGTCTTCCGCGTTCAAGTACGCCATGTTGGGGTGGGTCATGGTGTGCGATCCGATAATGTGTCCCTGCTGCACGAGCGTCCCCATCTGGTCATAGTTCATCATCAACCTGCCTGATCCGGCAGGCATCTGGACTTCGAGCGCGGCGGAGAGTGCGGCAATGTAGCTTTCATGCATGCTGCCGGGCAGGTGGCAGTACTCGTCGCAGGAACGCAGAAAAGCGTTTTCGCGATCTTCATGGTTCGAGAGCGGCCAGATTTTTCCGGAGCTATCGGTCCAGCGTGGCCTATTCGCCTTCCGAAAGAAAAATCGCAAGTGCGAAGGCCAGGGCAGGGTGCGCCGCTCGATGCAGCCGACGGTTGCGTAAAACGTCGCGGGAACTCCGGTCTGCTGCAGGATCGGGGTCGCGATCTCGTAGTTGTCGGTATAGCCGTCGTCAAAGGTGACAGCGACGGCGCGCCGGGGAAGTTCGGTTTCGCCGCGCACGAGGCGGAGAATCTGATCGAGGCTGACGAGATAATATTTACGCGCCAACAATTCCATGTGCCCGCGAAACACGCTTCGGGAGTGGACGATGCCTCCTAGGAAAGCTTCGTGCTCCTGCGGTTGCTCCATAACCGAGTGGTACATGAGAATGGCGACACTGGGACTGCGAAGGCGGGCGGCCAGCTGCAGAACTCCGCTGCCCAAGGCTACTTTTCTTGCCAGATCCTTCATCGTCATTTGTATGCCAGCGCCCGGGCCGGAGGAGCTAGTTCGGCGGCGCGGTCACCTTCGATGCAAACCCGCAGCCACAGCTCCAGATTCAGCAGTCGCCAGATACGGTTCCCGTGATCGCGAGTCCCACTGCGATGTTCAGCGAACAGGCGCTTGATTGCTTCCGGGCGGAAAAGTTTCCGCGCCACCGTTCGGGGTTCTCCGAGCATTCGCTCCAGATCCTCGAGTTGAGGCCCGGCAAGCCAGTAGGCCCAGGGGGTGGGAAATCCCATCTTCTTGCGATGCGTAATGTCTTTGGGCAACAGATCGGCGACCGCGGCCTTCAAAATACATTTGCCACCCAGCCCGCTGGTGGAATATTTCGCGGGAATGCTGGCGGTGAATTCGACCAGCACGTGATCGAGAAACGGGACCCGGCTTTCGATGGAAGCGGCCATGCTCATCTGATCCTGCTTCATCAGCAGCTCGACTAGGTAGGTCTTGATGTCCGTGTAAAGAAGCCGGTGCAGAAGATCGCCGGAAGAATGATTCCAGTGCTGCATGGAACCGGCGTACGCGTCGCCCGCAGCTTGCTTCGCTTCTTCGGTCAGCAGACCGTTTTGGTCGGCAGCAGAGAATGCAGAATAAAAATTGTCGAAATAAAAAGAAGGCCAGGATGCGCCGTCGCGCAGCAGGAAAGTGTGGTCCAGCTTTCTTTTTGCAGACGCGGAAAGCGGGAATCGATCGATGCCATCGCGTAATAACTGCCGTAGAAATGCGGGAGTGAGCGAGCGGTATATGCCATCTATGCGAGTGTTCGCCAACGTCCAAGCGTAACGGGCGTAACCGCCGAGCGTTTCGTCGCTTCCCTCACCGGTGAGGACGACGGTGACCCGCTCTCTGGCCAGCCGCGCGACGAAATTCAAGGCCACGCTGGAGGGCCATGCGATGGGTTCATCTTCATGCCAGATCAATCGCGGCAGAGCCTGAAAGAATTCTTCGCGGCTGAGATGGACTTCGTGATGCTTCGACTTCAGTAGCTCCGCAATCTGGCGCGCGTAGGGAAGTTCGCTATAGGCCTCTTCGCCATAGCCTACAGAAAACGTTTCGATCGGTTCTTTGCGGATTTTTGTGGTGAGGGCGGCTATGGCGCTGGAATCGAGGCCACCGCTCAGGAATACGCCCAGAGGAACGTCGCTCATCAGATGGCTGGAGACGCACTCTTCCAACTGTTCGCGGTAGCGGCGGACGTAATATTCCTGCGACCTGCTTCCATTATCGGCCTCAATATTCAGATCCCAATATGATGAGATCTCGATCCCGCCTTTTTCGTCGATGGTGAGAACGTGCCCCGGAAGCAATTTGCGGATGCCGGCATACATGGTCTCTTCACCAGCAACGTAGCCGAAGGCGAGATATTCCGCGAGCGTGCCGCGGTTGAACTCGGGAGCAACGCCCGGGTACGCAAGAATGGCTTTGATTTCGGAGCCGAACAGAAAGCTTGATTCGTCCCAGCGGTAGTAGAGGGGTTTGATACCGAGACGGTCGCGGGCGACAAACAAGCGGCGATTGCGGCGGTCCCAAATGGCGAAGGCAAACATTCCTCGCAGATGTTTGACGCAGTCGCGGCCGTATTCTTCGTAGAGATGAACGATGGTTTCGGTGTCGCTTTTGCTGCGATAGCGATGGCCGCGAGCCTGCAGGTCGCGGCGCAGGTCCAGATGATTGTAGATTTCGCCGTTGAAGACAATCCAGATGCTTTCGTCTTCGTTACTGAGGGGCTGATGCCCGGTCTGGATGTCGATAATGCTGAGGCGGCGCATGGCCAGTCCGACATTGTCTTCGACGAAGAATCCGTCGTCGTCAGGGCCGCGGTGGGCAATTTGATGGTTCATGGCCTCGAGCATGCCGCGATTGGCTCGGAGGCTTGGATTCGGATGGAAAATCCCGCAGATTCCGCACATGGCTACACGCCCGTCCTTGTGGGATCGTCAGCGCGTGCAGATATGGCTGCGTCCGCACACATCTGGTAGATCCGCGGCGACAGCGCCACCTGTTGCGGGTCGGAGGAGAACATTTCGACTTTTGCGGGAGAACTCAATACTTCAGCATAGCTCACCCGCTCTTTCGAGGTAAGTGCGTGATTTCCGCCGATATCGGCGTACGAGCCGTTGCATAAGACAAGGGTGCACTGTTCTTTCTTGCGATCGAAACCACAATAAAGTAATTCGGCATCGCTGGCCCAGAGGGCAAGGCTCCACGGCTTTGACACAGGGGCGAAGAAAATCGTGTGCAGTTGCTGCGAATTGGAATAGCCGTAGCCGCAGACTGAGTTCGAGGCGAATTCATTCATCCGGCGCAGGTCTCCGCAGTCGGACTGAACGTTTTCGTTGGCGATGAGCAGCGTAACGAAATCGACCGGCAATTGTGTGACGCTTTCAAATTGCACCAGCGGCGCGCGAGCGGCGCGGCCGTATGCCGGAGACCACACTTCAGAGCGAACGCTCTGCGACCAGCCGTGGCCTTCGGCGGTGAGCAGTGCCAGTGCGCCTTGTGCACTGGTGAACAAGCCTGGGCGCGATGCGTCGGGAGAAAAGTCGGGACCGATGCGCCAGGCAATATCCAATTGATGCGAAGCGCTGCCCTCCGCCAGATCGCGCACCAGATAGAAATCTCCCTTCTTATGGAACACCCACCGCCGGTGGATTACTGGAGACGGGAGGCGAGCGTAACCGTCGTGGCTGCCGCGGAAGAGATCGAATTGCCGGCCGGTTATCCATTGCTCGACCGCGACCTGCGGGAACGTTTTCCAGGAGAATGGTCCCGTGGCTTCAGCCTGGTCTTGTCCATCGACTTGCAGGGTGCTGTGCGCCCCCGTGCCGCGCAAGCGGGCGCGCCCGGCGCCCGGACCGATGTACTCCAACGTTCCGGGATCCAGCAATACATTTTGCCCGCTGCGAACCAGGGAAATGCTCAAGGCATCGGCATGTCCATGCCCGCCGCTCCCTGCGCCCAGAGGACCGGCGTCAATCAACAGTTGCTGACGGGAGTCTTCATCTGCCATCAGATAAAACCCGCTCTCGCGAAAGGCGGCAGAAGTGGCGACGGGTGGAACGACGGGAAGAGAGTCGAATTCTGCAATTGCTTTCGCGCCCAAAAGCCACAATGTTTCTTCTCGCAGACCACCGGAGGCAGACTTGAAATCGCCGCGATGATAGAGAACTGCTCCGGTTGCCAGGGAATCGAGCATGTGTTCGACGCGATTGCGGGCGCCATCGAACAGCCTGCCGCCATCATCGTCGCCGAGCATCGGCGGGATTCCCGCGCGGCCCAACTGCGCCAACGCGTGCAGCATTTTCTGCAGAGTCTGATCGAACTTTGCAGAAACGGAAATCCCGTTTTGCTCTGCCAGAATTCGCGCGTGCAGAAAGATGTCGGTGGCGTAGACGTGATAGTAGGTCGACTGCTCGAAATAGAATCCGTCGCTGCGGACCTGCTTTTCGGCTTCGCGCTGCAGAATCTCCCAGCCGCGGCGTTGCCAGCGCCCGGCCGCGCGCAGTGTTGGAAAAAGAGTGCCCAGAAAAAATAATGCAAGGGCTTCCCCGAGAAGATGAGTGTTGGGCGAGAAGTAAGTGGAGAGGTAGGTCTCGATGTGGCGACCGTTGAGACCCAGCGCGTCATGCCACTGCCTGCGCAGGCCGGGCGTGAACAGCGTGCAGTCCTGCAACAAAAAGAATGTCCAGATCCAGGACAGGCTGCGGTAGGCCACTTCTAAACTGCTGGCCCAGTTGATGCCGATCGGATAAGGATTGCAATTGCGCCAGTGCGCCCACTGCTGAAAGATCTCCCGTACAAATTTTTCGTCGCCCGCCAGCAAATAAGCTTTCGCCAGAGCGACAAAGTGCTGATGACGATTCAGCTCCCACGTGATTTTGGAATCTCCGATTTCGTCGAAATCAAGATACTTTACCCGGAACCACGGCTTGAGCGGCGCACGTTTGGCGTGTACGGGGTCAAGGTGCCAGTCGATCTCTGGTCCAAAGTCAAGATCGTCGTAGGCGAGCAGATCGAAGCGATGGCGGCAAATTCTATCCGCACGCGAGAGGATGTCGTTTGCTTGCGCCGGTAGGATTTGTTTCAACGCCTTGCATACCAGCGGTATTTCAACGGCATCGAAGAAAAAACGCCCATAACGTGGTTCGCGCCCGGCGACGGTCTGGCTGGCAAACTGCTGAAGCCTTCCATTCAGCAGCAGGTCTGCGCGGGCGGTAGCAAACTGGCGCAGACGGTCGAAGAGTTCCTCGCGATCCATGGATGCTGCACGTTCGAAACGTCGCCAGACGGAGGCTGGGGCCATGGTCAGCGACTCCCTCCTCGAGCGCATAAAAGCTCAGAGTACAGCGCGTCAATCTCCCGCACCAGCCGCTCGAAACTGAAGTTTTCCGCGGCAAACGCGCGCGCTCTCTGTCCCATTTTCTGAACCAGAACCGGCTGGCGCAGCAACGTGAGCAGCGCTTCGGAGAGCGCCGGCGAGTCCTCGGGAGGTACTACCAACCCGGTCTCGCCATCTTCGATTAGCTCGGTATTTCCGCCAACGCGGCTCACGACGGTGGGCAAACCCGCTGCCATGTACTCCAAAACCGCGTTCGGCAGGCCTTCTGCGCGGGAAGGGAGCAGGGCTATATCGCAGGAGGCAAGAATTTCGGGGATGTCCGATCGGCGCCCGAGGAAGAGGAAATTCTGTGCGAGGCCGAGATCGGCAGCTTGCTGTTCGAAATTGTGGCGCTGTTCTCCGTCTCCGACTAAAAGGAAACGCGTGGAGGGGAATTCGCGAATCACGGCGGGGGCTGCGGCAATCAGCCAGGGGTGCCCTTTTACATCAGAGTGCATATTGCCGACAAGAACGACAAGGCTGCTGTCGCCGAGGCCGGGAAACAAGCGCTCGCGGTGATCGCGGCCCAGTCGAAATTTCTCGACGTCAACTCCGTTATGAATGACGCGTACTTTTTCTGGGGCGAAACCGTCTTCCGCAATCAGTCCATCGCGTATGGGGGTAGCATTCGCCAGCACTGCCCCCGACAGGTTCTGAATGCGGCGCAGCCATATGCGGCGCTTGCCCTGATACCAGTCGAAATGGGCGAGGTCGCGCCGGCTGGAAACAATGGCCGGAACACCCGCCAGCCGAGCGGCCGGAACTCCGAGAAGGTTCGACCATAAATCATGAGTGTGCACGATGTCGAAACTGTTGCGACGGAGAAACCAGCTCAGCCGCAATAATTGGTAGAGTCCTCCGGGAGTATCGATGCCACCTGCGGGATGAAACTCGCGCACCTCGACGGCAGAACCGCGAAGACGATCGAGCAACGGGCCTTGCGCGCGCAGGCAGCCCAGAGTTACGCTGTAGCCCGCGGCCGAAATCCGGCGCGCCAGTTCGACCGCCTGCGATTCTGTCCCGCCAACATTGAGCGAGTCCACAAGATAAAACACTTTGCGCGGCGAATGCGGCCGCTGCCGGGGAGCGGCGACGGTTCGTGGAAACGGATCGGTCGAAGGTTTATTGCTGACAATCACCGCTCCCAGAATAATGCTTATTCGCGATTTAGGCGCGGTTACCTGCGTGCTTCGTGTGATTCCCGTTCAAGCCGGCCTGACGTGTTTTAATACTAAGGGGTTTAATGGTATGCCAGATATGGCGACACGACCAGTTCATCTCGATTCTTGCGGGAAAGGGCTTAAGCATTCTGCATGAGTTCGTCGATCAGCGTTTTTGGCCTGGGCTATGTGGGTACGGTCACTGCGGCCTGCCTGGCGCATAAAGGCCACAGCCTAATCGGAGTTGACCTCAGCCCGGCCAAGGTGGAAGCGATGGGGAGCGGCCGCAGTCCGGTGGTGGAACCTCGCGTCGCGGAACTGATTGCCGAGAGCCATTCGGCAGGCCGGTTGACCGCAACTCCGAATTCCGAAGAGGCCGTGCTTAACAGCCAGATTTCATTCCTGTGCGTGGGCACTCCAAGTTTGCGGAATGGCAAACTGGATTTGGGCCATATCGAACCAGTATGCCGCGAGATAGGCCAGGCGCTCAAGAAGAAGAAAGAATTTCATCTTGTGGTGCTGCGCAGCACAGTGTTGCCCGGAACAGCCGAGTCGATTGTGGTCCCCACGCTGGAAAAATCCAGCGGCAAAAAGCTGGGCATGGACTTTGGCGTCTGCGTTAATCCCGAGTTCATGCGCGAGGGCACAGCCGTTGCCGATTTTCTGGAACCGGCGATGACTGTAATTGGCGCGGCGGACCCAAAACACAGTGGGATGCTGCGCGAAATTTACGCGTGGGTGCCAGGAGGAATTTTTGAAACGTCGTTCCGCTCGGCCGAGATGGTGAAGTATGTCTGCAACGCGTGGCATGCGGTAAAGGTTTCATTTGCCAATGAGGTAGGCACGCTGGCCAAAGAACTGGGCGTGGATGCGGAGGCCCTGGTTGAGATCTTCACCGCCGATACGCGACTCAATATTTCTGCGACTTATTTGAAGCCGGGTTTTGCTTTTGGCGGGTCGTGTTTGCCCAAAGATGTGCGCGCATTGAACTATCGCGCCAGGGAACTGGATCTTATTCTGCCGCTGTTTCAGTCGATTCTTCCGAGCAACGATGAACATCTTGATCGCGCGGTGGAAATGGTGCTGAAATCCGGCAAGAAAAAGATTGCCATGCTGGGCTTGAGTTTCAAGGCCGACACCGACGATTTACGCGAAAGCCCTCAGGTACAACTGGTGAAACGGCTGCTGGGCGAGGGCAGGCAGATTCGCATCTGGGATGATAACGTTTCACTGGGACGGTTGATCGGCTCGAACCGCCAGTACATTGAAGAGGTGATCCCCCATATTGGATCGCTGCTATCAACGAACCTCACAGAGGTTATCGAAGGAGCGGAGGTGGTAGTGATTGCTACTCGCGGATTGAATCGGAACGCGCTGCGGGGATGCATTCGTCCCGAGCATGTGGTGATTGATCTGGTGAACCTCGACCGAAAATCCCGGCCGGCCACGGCGGGCGCCTATGAAGGGATTTGCTGGTAGCCGGCTCCTGTCATGAAGATATTGTGGGTGAAAGCCGGCGGCCTGGTGCCGCCCGATACCGGTGGAAAAATCCGCAGCTACAACATTCTCCGGGAGTTGGCGCGGCGGCATTCCGTGACTCTGTTTTCATTTTACGCGGCCCACGACAATGATTCACACACCAAGCTGAACCAGATTTTTGATCAGGTTGTGTGTGTGCCGCTGGAAATTCCGGCGCCGAAAAGCCTGGCTGAAGTTAAAGACTACGGCGTGCAGCTCTTTTCTTCGCAGCCTTACAACATCACCAAGTATTGCCGGTCCCAGGTGCGCCGCGATCTGGATGCGCTGCTCAGGCGAAGTGCGTTTGACGTCATCGTGTGTGATTTCATGGTCGCTGCCGGCGTGATTCCGTGGGATTGGCCCACACCGAAGGTGTTGTTTACGCATAATGTGGAGGCTACGATCTGGCGGCGGCATTATCAGGTTGCGCGGAATCCGCTGTGGAAGGCGATTTCGTGGCTGGAGTGGAAGCGGATGGAAGCAGCTGAGCAGCGCTACCTGCGCCTCGCGGACCACGTACTGGTCGTGTCGGAAAATGATCGGGAGGCCTTCTCTCCGTTCCTTGACTCGCAGAAACTCACCGTAATTCCAACCGGCGTCGACGTGGACTATTTTCAGCCGTTATCTGTGGCAGAAGCTCCGAATTCGCTGGTGTTTACCGGTTCGATGGATTGGCTTCCCAACGAAGATGCGATGTTCTACTTCGCGGAAGAGATCTTTCCTTTAATCCGCAAGGAGCGCCAGGGCGTGACTCTGGAAGTGGTGGGGCGAAGTCCTTCGCGCAAATTGCAGGCGCTGGCTGAGCGAGAAAAGAGCATTACGCTTACGGGGTGGGTGGAAGATATACGGCCCTATGTGGCGCGGGGTTCGATTTGCATTGTTCCGTTGCGCATCGGCGGGGGTACGCGGCTGAAAATTTTCGAAGCGATGGCGATGGGGAAAGCGGTTGTGTCCACATCCGTGGGCGCAGAAGGTCTGCCGGTTCAGGCGAATCAGAATATTCTTTTGGCAGACTCGCCGAGAAATTTTGCGGATTGCGTGCTTTCGCTTCTGCGCGATCCTGCCCGGCGCAAACAGATTGGGGATGCGGCGCGAGCTTTGGTGCAGGAGAAATACAGCTGGCCGAAAGTGGCGGAGCGCTTTGCTGAGACGCTGCAGGCTGTTGTGGCTCGGACGGCCTCGGCGCGAGCAAGTGGTTAGTGGCTTGAGTTCAGGCCTTACCCCCGCTGCGGCTGCGAAACCACTGCGCCAGGCCTGCAATGCCGGGGCGCGGATCGCTCAACCAAATGTCGTCGTAGCGCATGCCCGGGTACCAGGGCACGGAAATCTTCAGCAGCGTCTCAAGAAACTTCGGGTAAGGGATGGGCCAGCCTGCCGGGGCTCCGCGATAGGTGTGTTCCAGATGCGTGAGTTCGCTCATCAGACGGCGGCACATGATTCCCTGTTTGTACTCAATTTCGCGCGGCAGCTTGCCTTCTAGAATCCAATCGACAACGTACCTGGGGTAATCGATCCCCGAGGAAATCGCAAGCTGTAGTGATCCCCAGGGGCGCGCATTGATTTCCATGAGCACCGGAACTCCTTTCAGTGGCCGTTTGAACTCCACCATCCCGAGTCCCTGCAAGCCGATTCGCTTGAGCAAAGCCTCGCTGGATTCGCAGATTTCGGGCGTAAACGCAATGGACTTTCTTGCGCTGCTGCCCGATCCCCGAGGATCGGTTTCGCGAACGCGCTCCCACATGAAAGGCAGGTAGATATTCTCTTCCGCGGCCAGACACGAGTATCCAATGCCCCGGCCGGCGACAAATTGTTGCACCAGCACATCACCGGCGGCTTGCAACCGTTGCTCAACTTTCTGCCGGAGGTTGCCGGACGTGTAGGCGTACGAAACCGAACCCAGAACCGCCCGGTTCCCCTCCCAGCGCGCGGAAAAGCGATCTTTTACGACTACGGGAAAGTTTGACGCGCTCGGATCTTTTGCGAGGTCGCTCAGGTCAGCGAGCGATTGCACCAAAACAGTTTCAGGAACAGCGATTCCCATCTCGCGCGCCAGCGAGACAGTTTTGAACTTGTCGGCGGCAAATTCGAGCGCCGGATCCGGACCCAGTGCCAGGGGGCACAGTCCGCGAAACTTGTCGCGGCTGCGCGAAAGCGGCACGACGGTCCAGTCGGTGACGGGAACAATCAGCTCGATCGAGTTCTTGCGCGCGAAGTCCACTACCGACTCGACAAAACCGGAAGCGTCTTCAGAGGGAACGGGATAACGAAAGCTCAGCTTGCAGTAGCGGGAGACTTCGGCGGGGGCATTGATGCCGGCGTTCGATCCCACGGCGATCCAGTGATTGGCACGGCCCAGAGAGCGGGTAAAGGCCAGAGCGGCGGCGCTATGGCCATCAAGCACCAGGATGCGGGCCAATCAATTCCCCCCGGCTTGCAGCGCGAGTGAGATCAAGGTTTCACCTGGGACGCAGTTCCGGCGGCGGCCGGAATAATCTGGCGGCTGGGCTTCGTGCCCCTGAGCAGATAAGGCAATCCTGCCAGCCACGCTTCAAACTCGACCGCGCTGCGAGCCGATGTGTCGACCAGTCGCGGCAATAGCAGAAAATTACTTTGGCGGCTGGCTAGGCCGGCATCGCATGTGGTGGCCGAGACCACGCCCTCCATTTGCAGCCAGGACAAAAATTCCTGCCGGTAAATGCCACTGGGATAGCAGAAATGAATCGCCTTCTCGCCCAACTGCCGCAATGAACGGCGATTGTCTTGAATTTCTTTGCGGAACAATCCCTGGTCGAGGGGAGTTCGATGGCGGTGGCTGTGCAATTGGAAGTCGACTCCGGCCGATGCCAACTGGTCTCGCTCGGAAGTGTTCATCAGCTGGAACATGCGACGAGAAATGATCTCATCGTAGGCAACATCGAGTAATCGCGCCAGTTTTGCGGCTTCTTCGTTCTTCTGAACTCCGGTCAGATTTCGCGCTTCGGCGTTCAGCACAAGCGTGCGAACGATCCGGGCGCGGCTTTCTCCGGTCCTGAGATCCAGCGGCTCGCTCAGGCCCAATTCTTTTCCGGCAGGCAACACGCGGCCGCGGCGCTTCCAGAGTATATAAGAGCAAACCAGGTTGAAAATTGGCTTCTGATAATCGCTGTAGTAGGTGGTTTGATACACCGTGACAGGAAATGCGAAGGTCTGGATGAGAGGAAAAGCGCTTGCATAGAAATCGTAGCCACCGTCGTCGAAGGTGATGGCGACACTGCGCGGCGGCAATTCTGCGGCCTGCAGGCGGGTGAGAGCTTCCCCTAACGGCAGTACGTTATAGGAGTTGCGCTGCAGAATCTCGAGCCGCTGGCGAAAGACTTCAGGCTGCATGTAAGATGCGGGCCGCCACACGTGTTCATCGGTGCGCGAGATTCCGTGATAACACAAAATCAAAAGCCGCTGCCGCCGCCACGAACCGTCGGCCACAAGCCGGAAGATGCCTGAGTTTCGCAGTTGCTGTAAAGCCGCGCGGCGGAGGGTTCTTAGCATGCTGAATTAACCAGCCTGGGCGCGCCTCAATACGCTTCCGTATATCGAACCGCAGAAATCCGGTTCGGGGTGCCCTGGCTCAACATCACGGTTTCCACTTTCCGCAAATTGCACAGCAAACTGGTGAAGAGTTAGCCGACTCTCAGGCTTCCCGATAAACCTGAACCAACTTCCCTTCCCTGGTCAACGGAATTTTCTCCACCCATTCCAGATTAACCGGCAACTCACCCAAAAAGTGCGCGAGTAAGGCGCGAACCGCGGCTTCCCGCTCGGGCGAAAAACCGTCTCCGCGCAGCAGAATCCGCAGCCTGCGGTCTTTGCGCAGAATTACCTGAAACTGGGCGACCTCTTTAACCTCTTTGAAAAAATGGTTCCAATAAATATTGTTGATCTTGCGGCCATCGGGCAGTTCGAGCAGTCCCGCGACCCGGCCATGAAGCTCGTCGATGGCGGTGATGCCGGACTCATTCTCGTCGCAGGCGCGGAACGACCCCAGGTCCTCCACATCATAACGAAGGAAGGGAGTTCCACGGCAAACCGTGCTGGTCCAGACCAGGCGGCCAACTTCGCCGGGGGCGGCGGGGCGGCCGCGGTCATTCAGGATTTCCAGATAGAGCCAGGGGCGCAACACCTGCAGTGATTCGCCGGCGGCGAATTGGCAGGCCATCACAGCCAGCTCGCGCCCACCGTAGCGATTCAGCAGCGGCACGCTGAACGCCTGTTGGAAAATTTCTGACTGCTCAGGAAACAGCATCTCCCCGCCATTCCACGCGATGCGTACTATGCCCGGACGAATGCGCCGTTTGGTTTCGACGACCCGGCGGGCAATGAATTCCAGCATGGAGGTAAAGCCATACATCGCTACCGGACCCCGATGCAGGTGCGCACAGACGCGCTCGACCGTGTCATCGGAAAGATGGTAGCCATCCACGACAATCTGGTTGCGCAGCGTCGTGTGCATGCGATTGCGCAGGGAAGTCTGTCTAGCGATGTCGCGCTCCGATCCCCACACCACGATCACTGGCATTCCCGGAAGCCACCCCATGCGAACGGAACTGAAGGTGACTGCGGCCAGAATACTCTTCACCATGTAGGCGTCGTGAAAGAAGTGAACTGGCTCGCCGGTCGAGCCGCCGGTGCTGTTGAGTTGGCCGGGAATTTTGAAACGCGTTCCCAGCTCGGCAGCGGGAAAGCGGGTGCGCAAATCGTTCTTGGTCAGGACCGGCAAATCGGGCCAGACACGCAGCAAGTCCTCGGCGTTATTTATGCGAGCGGCCTCGCGCCACTGGGGAAGAGCGTCGGCACGCGTTCCGAAATATTGGACTTGCCGCAGCAGCCGCTTTCCTAATTCTTTCCGCTGCTCCTCAGGGCGAAGCTGGGGAAAACGTTCGAGGTCATCCCAGGGAATAGCACTGCGCCGCAGGTATCTGCGCCACCAGAGGCTGCTGATCGCACGGGGAATCATCTGGAGCCGGTCGCGCGAGTGAGTTCTGCATTGGCTTGGTCGCGGCTCAAATCCTCGCTGTCAGTCAGTTCGCAATGTCCGCGCCAGCCCTGGGGTGGCAGGAAAGCGCGGCCTTCAAAAGGAAAGATCCCGGCTGCGGATTTTTCCGAATGGGCAAGCCAGACGCGAATGGCTTCTGGAGGAAACTGAGTTAAAGGATAGTCGAAGCGGCCAAAGGCCTCACGCACCAGGGGAATTTTGCGAGGATCGAAACCCATCAGCCGGGTGTGCACCCATTCTGCCGCTGCCGTGCTCAATGCGCCAGTAACGAATCCGCTGGGCACGGGCGTGTTAGCCAGAGGGCCTTCGCCTTCACCCCCGATGATGGCATCGGTGATCGAGAGAACGATCCGCTGTGGACTCGTCGCCACGGAGCCATCGCTGCGGCCGTAGCGAAGAATCCTTTGCAGGTCGAGGCAGGTGCGCCAGATGGTGTCGTTCCCATACCACGAGCCTTCCAGGTTCTCATCCGCCCCCAACTTGGCTGCAACTCTTTCCGCCGTTCCTGCCATCCAGGAATAAGCGGCTTGAGCCGCGCCTGACGGCCGGCGATTGGCCTCGTCCAGCCAGTCTTCTGCGGCGCGCTTCCATCCCGGACGGCCCATGTAGCAGTCGCCGCCGCTCTCAGAGCCGCCCTTGCGGTGATGCGGCAAATATTCCTTATTGCCGTTGATGCCGATCAGGTTTTTCAAAGCACCCGTGACGCATGATTTCTTGTGAGACTTCAACTTGGGAAGATTGATCACGACATGGGCGTCAATGATTTCTCTGGCAATCAAATATTGATGCCGGCCCGCGGAGTGAGTGCGATGCAGCAGGTCGGGATTGTACATGGTGACCCTGAACTTGTCGGCGTCGGCGCTGAGGGGTTCGAGCAGGCTGTGTTGTTGGAGATCGAAGAGAACAAAGTTCTCCAGATCGCGCACACCCTCAGACCGTTCGCGGATCAGCGAATGGCGGTGAAGGATGGTGCGGCGAAAATCGGCAAAGTGCAGCGGCAGCCCGCGATCCCGTAAACGGCCTTCCATTTCGTTAAGGCCAGTCAGCCTTCGCAATTGTTCGAAGTCGCAACCCTGCAGGGGAGCATCGCCAATAATTACTTGCGCGGGATTGGTCAGCCCGACGTATTTGGCGACGGCCTCAATGACGCTGCTGTGAGTCAACAGACAATCCAGGCCCGCGCCGCTTTGATTGTGGTGGAAAACCCAGTTCGGCTTGATGACGATCTTCGCTCCGGCGGGAATTAAAGCCGAAAGCGGGTTCCAGGCCGGGGTGCCATAGCGGTCGGGATCGAGCCGCCAGGTGTGCAATAAATTGTGCAGGGCGACGTCGGCCGATGTAGTGGCGCCGCCGATTTCAGGGGCGCATTCCGGGGCCTCGGAAACCTCGTAAGCCGCCTTGGTGCGGGCCACCGCGACTACATTGTCCAGGGAATCAGGCATTCCTGTCATGAGTATAAACTGGGTAACAGGGCGGGCAGGCCTTTAGGGTGCTCTTTGGTAACGGTGGGGTCTTCCCATCATCGGGCCACCCGGCGGGATTTCGGTATCATGGAAGCGGGCTTCCAGCCGGTTCAGCATGCGCTCTCCTCGATGAAAAGCAAAAGAAAAATCCTCCAGATCGGCAACTATCCGCCACCCATGTGCGGCTGGGCCATCCAGACCAAGCTGGTCACCGACGAACTGCGCCGCCGCGGCCACGACTGCCGGGTTTTGAAAATCAACGAAGGCCGCACACTCAAAGACCCCGCCTACATTGACGTTCAAGGCGGCCTCGACTATGTGGCGAAGGTGTTTCGCTACGGCCTCGCGGGTTATCGGCTGAATGTTCATGTCAACGGTCAGTCGAAAAAGGGATATGTGCTGGCGTTGATCGCCGTCATCGTCGGGCGGCTTACGTTCCAGCCGGCGCTGGTGACTTTTCATGGCGGATTGTCCCAGGAATTTTTCCCACGTTCGGATAGCCCGAAGCTGCGCTGGCTGTTCGGATTGCTTTTCCACTTGGCGGGCGGCATTGCTTGTGACGACGACTTTGTAAAGCAGGCCGTCATGGGCTATGGCATTGCGGCGGAAAAAATTGCGGCCATCGAAACCTTCTCGCCCCAGTATCTAAATTTTCACCCGGCTGTCTTGAGCGACGAAATTGAAGCTTTCCTTAACGGGCATTCCCCAGTTTTTTTCTGTTATGTATCGTTCCGGCCCGAGTACCGGCTGGAAATGCTGCGGAAAGCGATGAAGCAATTCCGGCAGTACAGGCCACGGGCGGGTTTCATCTGGCTGGGGTTTCCCGAGAAAGAATTTCCCGCGGCCCTGGACTCAGTTCTAAGCTGGCCGGATGACGAGCGCCAAAGCCTGCTGCTGTTGGGCAATCTAACGCATGATGAGTTTCTGACCCTGCTGACGCGCTGTTTCGCCTGTATCCGCACCCCAGCCTGCGATGGGGTAGCCGCCTCGGTTCTGGAGTCACTCGCCCTGAAAATTCCCGTCGTTGCCAGTGAAAACGGCCGCCGGCCCGGGGGGACCATCAACTATGCCGAGACCGACGCTTCCGATCTGTGCGCCAAGCTGCTCTTCGTGGTCGAGAATCATTCCGCTATCCAAGCTAGGCTTGAGCAACTGCAGCCTGGAGATAACGTGGCCCGCATGGCAGACTGGCTGGCGGGCGAAATCGACTCCCGTGACCGGGCGCAAGTTACGCCGGCCACGCAAGCGTTGTGAAGCATCCTGTGGCTAATCCGCGACAAAAAAAGGAGTTGCGGCGCGTACAAGACCAACATTTTCATACAGTTGGAGTCTGGAACGAAGGTACTCACGCATAAGCTCCGGAGCTTGCAATTTGCCTGGAATACTGGCAGTGTAGACTAAGTGCCAGAGGAATTTTTCCGCCAGTTTTCTAGTCGTCCAACCTTGTTTTTGCAGGCACAAGAACGGCGTGCCGAGGTTTGGTGTAACCGGAGCTCATGACGCGGCTTTAACGAACCGTTGCCTCTTTTTTCTTTCGGAGTAATGCCTCCAGCGATATGAATGAAGTTTTAGCCAAAGTTTTTTACGCGTTTAATTATGTTCTGGAGAGGGACATCGCCGGCCGCGCCTTTCACGTTCTGCCCGACGACATTTTTCTCGTCTCCTATCCCAAGTCCGGCAACACCTGGACTCGATTCCTGCTGGGCAATCTGACCAGTCCCGATGAGCGCATTACTTTCGCGAATGTGGAGCGCAAAGTTCCCGACATCTACGCGAAATCGAGACAGGCGCTCAAACGGATCCCCGCCCCCCGGGTCATCAAGAGTCACGAATGTTTTGACCCCCGTTACAAGCGCGTGGTGTACATTGTGCGCGATCCGCGCGATGTGGCTGTGTCCGCGTACCACTACGACCGCAAGGGAAAAAACATTGCCGATGATTTTCCCGTCAACACCTACATCGCGAACCGATTCATGAAGACCGACGAGTACTTCGGAACCTGGGGCGAACATGCGGGAAGCTGGATGGTAAATTCGCAGAACATTTTTCAACTCAGCCGGCTGAAAAACAGTTTTCTCGGAACTCCCGCTTCTTGGGGCGAGAATGTAATGAGCTGGTTGGGGGCGCGCGGTCACGACCGGCAATTCCTGCTGGTGCGCTATGAAGATCTGCTCGAGGATGCACACCGCGAGATGACCAGAATCGCGGAGTTCCTCAACCTGAACGCCTCGCCTGAAAGGATAGCCAGAGCGGTAGAACTGAGTTCGGCCGACAATATGCGCAAGCTGGAGGCTCAGCAGAATACCGAGTGGGTCACCACCAAAGAGAGCCGGAAGGATATTCCGTTTGTGCGTGCAGCCAAATCCGGAGAGTGGAGGCGAACGCTTCCCGCTGAATCCGTGGCACTGATCGAAGAGGCTTGGGGACCGGTCATGAAGCTGCTCGGCTATCCCCTGAGCCGGGAAGCGCAAGAGACGGACGAACTGCTGGCGGAGCGTTCCTGAGAACCTGCAGGGGCAATTGGCAACGTATCCATTACCCATGGGACAAAAGAAAATCGTAATTATCGGGGCTGGACCCACGGGTCTGGGCGCTGCCTACCGGCTGAACGAACTCGGCTACGGGAACTGGGTTCTCTACGAGAAAGCCGACTACGTCGGTGGCCACTCCTGCTCGCATGTCGACAGCCACGGCTTCGTCTGGGATGAAGGCGGACACGTCATCTTCTCCCACTATCCCTACTTCGACAAACTCGTCGACGACATGCTGGGTCGCGAGGAAAACCATCTGGTGCGGGAAAGCTGGATTGTGAAAGGCGAATCGTGGATTCCCTATCCCTTCCAGAATAACCTGCGGTATCTGCCCAAAGCTGTGCAAGTCAGATGCCTGCTGGGAGCGGCGCAGGCGGCGGCCAATCATAAGTCGGGAGAGGCTACAAATTTTCGCGACTGGATTCTGGCCAACTTCGGCGAAGGCATCGCCGAAGCCTTCATGTTTCCCTACAACTCGAAAGTCTGGACCACCCCGCTGGAGCAGATGTCGAAATCGTGGATGGCCGAGCGCGTGGCCACGGTGGATTTCAAGCGCTTGCTGGAGAACGTGCTCTACGAGCGGGACGACGCGGCCTGGGGACCCAACAACAAGTTTCGCTTTCCCATGTACGGCGGCACCGGCGAGATTTATCGCCGTATGGTGAAACGATTTCCCGACAAGATCAAAACTGGAAAAGAACTGGCCGCGGTCGACGAGAGCCAGCGGCAAGTCTCGTTCGCCGACGGAACCGGAGACACTTACGACGCCCTGATTTCCACCGCGCCGCTCGACCGCCTGACGGGAATGTTGAAATCGAAAGACGGCAGATTAACTGACGCCGCTGCCGGTCTTTGCCACAACAATCTCCTGGTAATCGGCCTGGGGTTGGAAAAGAAAATCGAAACCGGCAAGTGCTGGATCTACTTTGCCGACCCGGAAATCCCCTGCTACCGCGCCACCTATTTTTCTCACTACTCGCCCTTCAACGTTCCCGGCGGAGACACCGAACGCTACAGCTCCCTGATGTGCGAAGTCTCATACAAGATTGATGAATCGCCCGATCCCGCAAAAGTTACCGATCAGGTAATCGGCGGATTGATTCGCGCCGGCATGCTCGAGCCGGGTGATCAGAAGCACATTGTCTCCCGCTATCATCGAAAGGTACCGTATTCCTATCCCATTCCAACTTTGGGGCGAGACCGGGCGCTATCGGTTCTGCAGCCCGCGCTGCTCGAAAAACAAATCTACTCGCGCGGCCGCTTCGGCGCCTGGCGCTACGAAATCGGCAACATGGACCACTCCGTCATGATGGGAGTCGAAGCCGTCAACAACATTCTCGCGGGAGACAAAGAAACGGTTCTGCAAAGCGCCTGAGCCCACGCACATGTCATCGCAATCGCCAAGCCGGCTTCCGCGTATCCACGTTCCCCGCATCAGCGTCATCATGCCGTCCTACAATACGGCCGCGCTCATCGGCGGCTGCCTGGATTCCGTCTTCCAGCAAAGCTTTCAGGATTTTGAAGCCATCATCGTCAACGACGGTTCACCCGATACGCCCGAACTGGAGCGCGTTCTTGCCCCGTACCTGGAAAAGTTCGCGGACAAGATCGTCTACATCCGCCAGCCCAATAAGCGCGCCGCCGGGGCCCGCAACACCGCCATCCGTCAGGCCCGCGGAGAATTTCTGGCATTCCTAGACACCGACGACCAGTGGCTGCCCGAGCATCTTTCGGCGCAGATGAAGCTGTTCGAAGACGATCCCACTCTGGACCTCGTTTACGCCAACGGCCTCTCTGTCGGCAACGCTCAACTGGAGCACGAGTTCATGGACTGGTGTCCTACAGAGGGTCCGGCAGATTTTCAGGCTCTGGTCCTGGAACGCTGCCACATTCCGGTTTGCACCGTGGTGGCGCGCAAGACCGCGATCGAGCGCGCCGGACTGTTCGATGAATCCCTGACCCGCTGCGACGATTACGATATGTGGCTGCGCGCCGCCTTCCACGGCGCCAAAATTGCCTACACCCACAAAGTGCAGGCCCGCATGAGTCAAGGCCGGCCCGGTTCACTGGGGGCTTCGCGCGTCAAAATGACGGAGGCCTATTGGGTGATCCTCGACAAGGCCCTCCGAACTTTGCCTCTGACAGAAAGCGATCGGGTTGTGGTTCAGGATCAAGCAACTAAGGTACGTGCACTTTATTTGCTGGACGAGGGCAAATACCGGCTTCAGCAGGAAGAATTCGACCAGGCCCGGAGTTGCCTGCGCGAGGCCAACCGCCATCTTCATCGCCCGAAAGTAAGCCTTACTTTAGCCGGGCTGGCGATTGCCCCGCGGGCGACCGGCAGGCTGGCCTCACTAATGGAGCGGCTTCAGCTTTGGGGCGTCCGCCACCTCTCGAGCCGGCGGTAAAGTCAGGACGCGATGCTCAAAAGTGAAATCATCAAGAATGTTGGGTCGAGCTGGTTCGCCCTGGGTGTGAACGTTGTGATCGGCGTTTTTCTCTCGCCCTTCATCCTTCATCGCCTGGGGGACGACGCCTTCGGTCTGTGGATTCTGATTTTTTCCGTCACCGGATACTACGGCCTGTTTGATCTGGGGATTCGCTCGTCGATCGTACGCTACATCGCGAAATTTTCTGCCACCAATGAGCACGAGGAGCTGAAACGGCTGGTCAATACGGCCATGTTCAGCTACAGCTGCATCGGCATTGTGGCAATGATCATCACTCTTATCGCCACTTACTATGTGAACTCGATTTTCCGCGTCCCTCCGGCATTTCTGGCCACAGCAAGGTGGTTGCTGCTGATGGTCGGAATCTCGGTTTCTCTGGGATTTCCCATCGGCGTATTCACCGGCATTCTCGAAGGCTTGCAGCGCTTCTACCTGCTCAATTTCACCACCGTGAGTTCCACGCTGGTGCGCGCATTGCTGATCGTGCTCGCGCTGCTCCATGGCCGGGGATTGCTCACGGTAGCCTTTATAACGGTCAGCCTGCCGCTGCTCAGCGGCCTGATCAACGCCGCGGTCGTATTCCATCTGCTGCCGCTCCGTTTCGGAAGGCAATATGTCAGCCGTTCCAGCTTCCGCACCATCGCCAGTTATAGCGGCACCACGTTCCTGATCATCGTCGCAGGCCGGCTGCGCTTCAAAACAGATGCCCTGGTCATCGGCACGTTCGTTTCGGCGGCGGCGGTGACTTACTTCACCATCGGATCGCGTCTGGTCGACTATGCTTCGGAGACGGTAAGCAGTCTGGCCCAAATCTTCATTCCCATGTCGAGCCAGTCGCAGGCCAAAGGCGATCTCGACGCGGTCCGGAAAATATTGATACTGGGCAACCGCGCCTGCGCCTTTATTATTTTCCCCATCACCGCGATTCTCACGATTCTGGGAAAATCCGTTATCGAGGCCTGGGTGGGCCCGAAGTATGTCGCGACCAGCTATCCCGTGCTGCTGGTACTGCTCTATCCCATGACGTTGATGCTGGCGCAATCCGCCTCCGGGCGCACCCTGTGGGGTCTGGCGAAACACCGCACCTGGGCGTACGTGGTGCTGGCCGAAGGCGCGTCGAACCTGGTCCTCAGTGTGATTCTGGTGCGGCCGTATGGCATTTTGGGAGATGCCATCGGAACGGCAATTCCGCTTACTTGTTCGATGATTTTCTTCCTCCCGCACCACCTCTGCCGCTTGCTGAATATAAAACTCGGCACTTACCTGCAGCGAGCTTATGTATTGCCCCTCGTGCTTTGCGCTCCGCTGGTGGCGGCGCTTCTCCTGATGCAGCGGTGGTTTGTTCCCCATCGTCTGCGCGAGCTTCTGGTACAACTGGTAATAGCGGGCGCGGTTTACGCGGTGGGCCTGGCCTGGGCGTTCTGGGCGGAACGTGCCTGGGATGTGGGCCATCTGGGATCCAACCAGGAGGATGAACTTTCACTCGCCCTGGTCGAAACCTATCAGGAGGAGGCGTAGGCGGAGATGCGTTTGTGAGACGCGGACCACCGGGGTCACGGCAAATCATCCACGATGACTTATGGCACCCACCCAAACTAGCGTGCAAAGACTGCTGGGCGCTCTCACACAGGCGGGACGGGTGCTCACCGGGCGTCAGATTGCCGGCCGCAATCTGACCGTGTTTCCGGACGATGTTTTTCTGGTTTCCTATCCCCGCTCGGGAAATACCTGGACCCGCTTCCTGATTGGCAACCTCATCGACTTGGCTGACCCGGTCAGTTTCGCCAACGTCGAATCCCGCATTCCGGAAATCTATTTCAATCGCGACCGCTTTCTGCGCGCTCTTCCCCGCCCCCGCATGTTGAAGAGCCATGAAAGCTTTCAGCCGCATTATCCGCGGGTGATTTACATTGTGCGCGATCCGCGAGATGTTGCGGTTTCTTACTATCACCACAACGTAAAGGCGCGGAATATTCCCGATGATTATCCTTTGTCCGCTTTTGTCCCGCGTTTTATAGCCGGGGAGTTCGACCGGAAGTTCGGTTCCTGGCGAGACAACGTGCTGAGCTGGACGGCGCTGCGTGGCGGTGATCCACAGTTTCTTTTGTTGCGTTATGAAGACATGAAACTTGATCCGGCGCGCGAACTGGCCAAAGTCGTCGCGTTCCTCCAACGGTGCTCCATCCGCAAGGTCGGCTCCAGCCCGGAAGAGTTGCAGCGGGCGATTGAGCGAAGCTCGCCGGAGCGCATGCGCGAATTGGAAAAACAGCAGGCCGGTGAATGGGTGCTGACAAAATCCACGCGCAGCGACAAGCCGTTCGTGCGCACCGCCGTTGCCGGCGGATGGAAGACTCAACTACCTGCCGGGTCGGTCGCGGCCGTCGAGTCTGCGTGGGGAGACCTGATGCAAAATCTGGGATACGAGTTGAATGCGGCGCCCACCGCCGTTTCCGTGGAATCGGTTTCACAGCGAGGTGTGCCTTCGTGACGCCGGAGGAAACGCAGAAACCGCCCGCGTCGAAGGAACTGCTGCGGAAGTTCATCCCTGATTTTCTCCTGAAGCAGCGTGACATCGTTTTGCGTCTGGGTCCCGCCGGCCGGACTTATGCGGCTTTGCGCTTACGCGACGCAATTGGACTGCGGGCCTCGAACCGGCGGCTGGTTCCGGCCACGGCGCGGTCTTTCGTTTTTGTCTGCTTTGGGAACCTCATGCGCAGCGCCATGGCGGAATTCCTGATGAAACAAGAACTGGCCCAGGCAGGCGTGGGAGACAAAGTTGAAGTCGTGTCGGCCGGCCTCCACGCCCTCAGTGGGCGCGAAGCCCATCCCTGGGCGCAGCAGGCCTCGGCCGATCTGGGGATTTTCCTGGATGGACACCGGGCAAAACTTCTAACTCAAGGGATGATTGAGCGAGCGGATTGCGTGCTGGCGATGGATTTTCAAAACAAAGCGGAATTGCTCGCGCGGTATCCACAATCACGCGACAAAATTTATATGCTCAGCGCCTATGCGGAAGGCGCCTGGCAATACCGCGAGATTCCCGACCCTTATTTTGGCGATCTTCAAGACACCCGACATTGCGCGCGACAGTTGCAGATTTGCATTCGAAACCTGGTGAGATCGATTTTTCCCCACTGAAACTGCGTGCAGCCTATCCAACCGGGCTGTAAACCCGCGGCCTGAGCCTGATCGGAGTCTTCACCGTTGTGACTTCACTTTCCTGTTTTTGCGAGGCCAGGCGGTAGAGCAGGCTGGTATACATGACCATGTAGTAGGGGAAAAGTTCGTACGCGCTGCTGGAGAAGAATGCGCCGATGACATACGCGGCGAAGCTGGCGAAAAGCGCCGACGCGTAGAAGTTCAACTCCTCGTTCTCACGAGCCCGGGGAATCTTGCGCAGGAAGCGCAGATTGAGAAACGCCCTCCACATCAGCATCAGGAACAGCACCATCACCACGATGCCGCACTCCGAACTGAACTGCGTGTAGGTGTTATGAGTCACGTGCCACAAGCCGGTGTAGGAGGGGAAGTTTCCCGGGCCCACGCCGAACACGGGATGGGCTGCAGTCACCTTCAAACTTAGGATGAGCAGTTCCCGGCGCGCTTCCGCCGAGCCGCGGTCGAGGTCGCCTTCCTGATATTTTCCCACCAGAGTTTCAAGGCGCTTGACATAGTTGCCGGGCGCGACCGCGACGGCTGCCACCGCGCATAACAGCGCTACTACGAGGAGGTATCCTCTCCTCCCGCGAACGGCAAATTCCCACAGGCAAATAGCCATGGCAATCGCGAGAGCCATAAAACCGGCGCGCGAATACGTCTGCATGACCGCGTAAATCATGACCAGCATGCTGGCTGCCCAGAATATTTTCACCAGCGGCCGGCGCGACATCAGGAGGAAGATTAGGCAGAGCGGCCAGTTCAGGGAGACGTTCATAGCAAGATCGTTGGGATTAGAGAGCAAGGCGTCGCCGACTCCGGCGAGGCGCCCCTGCATCCGATTGTTCACGATCACCGCGGCGATGGTCATCAGGGCCACGCCGAGCGCCTGCATCTGAATAAGGCGACGAACTTCTGACATGCGGGTCACGGTCAGGGTAAGGGTCAGCGCGACCATGGCGGCCTTGGAAAATTCAAAAAACACCATGAAGAAGCTCCCACCCTTCCAGTAGGCGAAAGGAACTCCCAGAGTCATCCAGCCCAGCATGGCAAAGATGATCTTTACTTCGGAAGGGAGCCGTTTGGGGCGCGCTTTTTTGGTGCCCAAGAATAGCGCGAGGACCACTAACACTGCTGTGATCCTGGCCATGTGCAACACGCTCAGGCCAGGAATGATGTCGCCGGGGCGGAAGTAATACAGGAAAGAGAAAACGACCATCAGCCAATAGGCAAACGGAGAGCGCTCCTTTACCGGAGCAGCCGGCGTCACGGGCTGGACGGTTAGGGTCGACATTCACGCCCCGTATCCCACGTCATCACCCGCATCATTGGGCCCCCCGGCCGAGCAGGACGATCTTGATGGTCTGAAACATAATGAGCAGATCAAGCCCCACGGAGGCGTTCTTGATATAGAACAGGTCGTACTGCAGCTTTTCGCGGGCGTCTTCGGCGGTGTTGCCGTATTTATATTGCACCTGGGCCCAGCCGGTGATGCCGGGCCGGACCACATGGCGTACACCGTAGTATGGAATCTCTTTGCTGAGCCACTCGACAAATTCCGGGCGCTCCGGCCGGGGACCGACAAAGTGCATGTCGCCCTTCAGAACGCACCACAGTTGCGGGATTTCGTCGAGGCGGGAGGCGCGCAGGAACTTACCCGCGCGGGTGATGCGGGGATCGTCATCCGCGGCCCAGGTCGCGCCGGTGTCGGCTTCCGCATCCTGGCGCATGGTACGGAATTTGTAACAATAGAAAACGATTCCACCGCGTCCCACGCGCCTCTGGCGGTAGAGCACAGGCCCCGGTGAATCGAGTTTGACTGCCAGCATAATGAAAGGAAGCAGGGGCAGAGCAAGTATCAGCCCAACCAGCGCCACCGAGAAGTTCAATCCCCGTCGCACCAGGCGCGAGAAACTGCTGAAGCGAAAGCCTTCGGCGAAAATCAGCCAGCTCGGGTACAACTGTTCGACTTCGATTCTGCCGGTAATTCTTTCCAGCCACGAAGTTGCCTCTTCCACCTTGACGCCAGCCAGGCGCAGAGCCAGCAATTCTTCCACCGGCAGGGTGCCGCGGCGGTCGGGCATGGCGACGATCACACGATGCACGCCGCTGCCCCGGGCCACGCCCAACAGGTGCGAGGCCACGCTGTCGCGGTTCAATTCGCCATCCAGGTCGCCGGTCCAGCCCACAACTTCCACCCCCAGGTTGGAGCGCTCGCGCAGGCCGCGTATCAGCCGCTGCGCCCGATCGCCCGTGCCCAGCACGTAGACCCGCTCGCGCAGAAACGGCTGTTTCACCATCCACGAATAGGCCGCACGCCAGCCCAGCAACGTGAAGGTGAGAATGATGAGTCCGGCCAGCGCCGATCCGTTGCCGGGCAAAACACCCGGGAAGATGAAGCCGATCGCCGACAATGCCAGGGCTACAAAGCCCAGCACCAGCAGCAGCCGGAATATCTGATCCCACTTGGCGTCGAGGCTGGCGGTGTCATAGAGATCGAACCAGTGCGAAAACAGAAGCACGACGCCGGTAACGGCAAAAATCTTGACATAGCCGTATTCCACATTGAGCAGAAGCCAGCTGTCTTCCCGGTTTTGCAACATCGTCCCCAGCACGAACGACGCCCACACAATGAGAGCTTCACCCACTAGAAGAATCAGGGTGCGGAGCGGGTAATAGACTTTGAACAGCCGGATCAAGTTTTGCCCCTAAGCCCTGGACTCGGTCGCGTTCTTCACATAATCCTGGTAGTAATAGCGGGAATAAGTGGAGGAGTCGGCATCGGTTCCGTTGAGCACGACTCCTACCAGTGCCTGATCGGGAAATTCCTCGCGCGCGCGCCGCGCCAGATCGAAGGGCGTGGAGTTGGAGCGCACCACCATGAGCACGCCATCACAGGCCTTGGCCAGAACACTGGCGTCCGACACGGGAACGGCCGGCGGAGAATCGATGATGATCCAATCGAACAAAGGCTCCACGCGCTGCAACAGGAATTTCAATTTTCCGTTAGCCACCAGTTCGGAGGGATCGGAGATATGCTGGCCGCTGGGAACGAAGAACAGGTTGTCCAGGGGGCCGCGCTGCATGATGCCGAATTCGTCGCTGCGGCTCTGCAGATAGTCGCTGAGGCCGGGCGATGCGGTAGTGCCGAGCATCAGGTGCAGCCGGGGACCGCGCAGATCGGCATCGATCAGCAATACGCGGCGGCCGTGCTGCCGCACCAGTACCTGCGCCAGGTTAGCCGCGGTAAAGGATTTGCCTTCCTTGGGCAGGGCGCTGGTCACCAGAATCTTTTTCAGCGGCATCTTCTCGCGGGCGTGATAAAGCCGGGAGCGCAGAGTGCGGAATTCCTCGGTCCCGCGAGCGTTATCGTCGCCGTTGAAAAACAGCATGGTCTTCTCGTCCGGTTTCCATTGCAGTTGCGGGCAGCGGGCCAGCAGGGCGTCGAGGCTGAAGGGGCTGGCAAACGATGGCATGCCCGAGGTCAGCGGAATGCCGGCCAGCGGCGCCGACGTGACAACTTCCACCAGCGGCTCTTCTTCCATAGCTACCGGCGCCGTCCCCGCCGGCGCGGTGGCAACCGGCGCTTCCGGCATGGGCGGTGGAAAATTGGGTGCCGGGCCTCCCTGCGACGCTGCCCGCTCCTGCTCGGCCTTCTTCAGTGCTTCATGAATTCTGCTCATAATTTCCTTTCCTTGGGGAGGTCCTTATCTTCTTCATCGCGCAAGCGGTCGGCCAGGTTTGAGAGCGACCGCAAAGCTTCCACTACATCGAACTTTTCCTGGGTTGGAGACGCGGGCGCAGGTGCCGTCATCGCTCCTCCGACGGTGCTGTCGCTGAGATCGAAGTCACGGGCAACGCCATCCACTACTGCCGGACCGATGATCTTCTGCTGATCGACGAATCCGCTTACCAGGCAGTGCTCGCACAGCAGATTGACTACACGCGGAATGCCATTGGCATAGCGGTGAATAGCGACCAGCGACTCGGGATCGAAAATCTGCTGACCGTTGGATCCGGCAATGCGCAAGCGCTGCTGAACATACGCCTTGGTTTCCTCTAGCGTCAGGGGATAGGTTTTCGCCCGCAGGCTCAAGCGCTGCCGAAGCTGCCGCAACTGCGGCTGCTTCAACTTCTGCTCCAGTTCGGGCTGGCCGACAAGGACAATCTGCAGCAGCTTCTCGGTAAAGGTCTCGAGATTGGTGAGCATGCGGATCTCTTCCAGCACTTCCTCGGTCAGGTTCTGCGCCTCATCCACGATCAGTACGGCGGTTTCGCCGGCGCGGTAGCGATCGAGCAGCCAGTTGTAGAGCCGCAACAAAACCTGACTCTTGGCCTTGGAGTCGCAGGGAATGCCGAAATCGGCCATCATGTAATCCAGAAATTGCGGCGTGTTCAGGCGCGAGTTGAAGATGAAGGCCGTGGCCACCTGCTGCAGGCGGAGCCACTCCAGCAGCTTGTTGATGAGCGTGGTCTTGCCTGTGCCCACTTCCCCGGTGAGCAAGACAAATCCCTTGCGGCTCTGGATGCCGTAGGTCAGGCAGGCCAAAGCCTCCTCGGTGTGCCGCGTCAGAAACAGATATCGCGGATCGGGATTTACGTTGAACGGATTGGCCCGCAAGCCGTAAAACTCTTTGTACATGATGTCGTCTTTGTCTCGGTTCTTTGTCTTTGCCTTTGGCTAGCCGACTGCGCTCTCCGGGCGTCATCCCGAAGTTCCGCGTTTTCAACAGCGGGACGAGGGATCTCCCCTCGTACACAGCTGCCCAAGTCAAGTTTAGACGCTACCTAAACTTTTACTTCTTCCCGGCTTTCGTCGGGTTTCTTCCGCTTCCAGAAGCGCCCTTTTCCATTGCCGTTGGCCGTCTCTTCCACTACCACCCAGGGCACAGAAACCAGCATGGGAAGGCCGAGACAAGCCTCCGCGTCCGCCTCGGTGCGAATGCACTTGTCACGCAACTCCAGCCACAGCGCCAAACTCAGCCCCAGCACAAGGCCCGCTCCCAGTCCGCCGCCGGCAAACAAGGGCCGGTTGGGGAAGCTGGGCGAATCGGGCAAGGTTGCGGGATTGAGCAACGCCATCTGCTCGCCTTGCTGCTGTTGCTCGGCCTGCGTGGCCATCTTCGATGTGCTCTGTTTTGCCAGGTCGTCCTGATAAACCTTCTGCGCATTGTCGTAGTCGCGGGCCAGTTCTTTGTACTCTTCCTCGATGGCGGGGCTCGATGCCACCCGGCTCTGGTATACGGAGATTTCCTGCTGCAGTTTTTTCTGATCGCGCGTGGCCTGGGCAATCAGGTCCCCGTACTGGTGAACCTGCAGCCGCAACTGGCGAATCTCGGGCGGCTCCGACGCCGAGCCCTTCTCGCTGGCCGTGTCGGTGGCGCTGGAGGTGGCATCGTTAATTTCCGCCAGCTTTTTCTTTACCTGGGCGATATCCGCTTTGGTTTTGATAACGTCGGGATGATCTTCGGTATAACGCGCCTCCAAGTCGATCAGTTGCGTCTGCAGTTGCGAGAGTTGCTGCTGCAGGGTCTGCGGATTGCTGGACGACTGCGTCGACTTCCACGATGCCAGCTGCTGCGCCAGCAACGATTCGGTATAGGACTTATCCTGCGTGGCGCGATTCAAAGTCTGGGTATTGGCGTCGAGCTGGGAATTCAATCCCATGAGAATTTTCAGGTTATTCTCTTCGTCGCCGGGGAGCTGGCCCATGTGCTGGTTCTTGAAGGCCGCGAGCCGCTTCTCCAGGTCGTCGAGGTTCTGCTTGGCATCCTCGACCTGCTTAGTCAGGAACAAAGTGGTGCCCTGGGTCACATCCTGCCGCGACTTGAGGTCTTCTTCCAGCAGCATGGAGGTCAGGTCGGTGCAGATTTGTTGCGCCTCGCGCGCCGTGGAGGCGGTGAAATTCACATAGAAACCGGGGGCCTGGCTGCCCTGGCCAGGCTTTTTCTTGGCGCCGCCTAACTGCGAGAGATCGGTGACTACCGGCTCGATGGTCATGTTGAGGCGGATGTTATCCATCACGTCCTCAGGGCTCTGGCCGCTCTTGGCCAGTCCCAGGCGGTCGACCATGGGGCGCAAGCGCGCCGGGCTCAGCACCTGCTGCTGAATGGTAGCCACGTGCTGCGTGAGATCGCTGGAGAAGACCTGCTGCACCACGATGTCGGGAATCTTCGGCGCTTCCACCAGCACCAGCGATTGCGAGGTGTACTTGGCGGGAAAGAGATAAGAGATGCCGAACCCGGCCAGCGGCGCCAGCAGCACCGGAATCAGAATCACCTTCAGCCGCCGGCGCAACATCGCCAGATAATCGTCCATGGTCAGTTCGCGATTTTCCATCATTGTCGTTACCTGTTCCGCCGGCCTTCGTTGGCCGGCTCCAAAAGTTAGCTCAAATCCCAGCTACTTACTTAGTCCAGCCGCCTTGGCCGGGGAGTCCAATCCAGCCCGATCGTTCCTACCTGCCGCTGGGAGAGATTGCTTAACGGCACCGCTGAAACCGGTTGTGAGGTGAAATCACCCACGCAAGAATCTCCTGAGACCGAGCTGAATGGGGGGCAAACATTCGAGTTGAAGCCCAGTTCATTGAACTGGTAGCTGATGAATGCTCTCAAGCTGCGGCCCAGTTGCCGGTGGATTCCAGCACCCGCATAGCCGTAGTAGAGGATGCTGGCACTCACGGTTTCTCCGGGCACCTGCAAGCGCGCATTCTTCGAAAACCCGAAATCGGCAAAGATGTCCCATACTCGAGTCAAGGGACGGCTCAAATCCAGACGGGCAATGTCACTGCGGGAGCCGGCAAAAACCCCGCTGCCGCTGGTGTTGTATCTCTGATAACTGAGCGACATGAGCGTCCGGGGAAAGCGGTAGCTGATCAGCAATCGGCCAGCGACTCCGATATGATTTGCCTGTTGCGGAATGGTTACGAAAGAACCGCCGAACTGGGTGCAATCCTTGGAGGTTGCGAATGGGTTGTTGCATACCAACGGGTTTGAATCCAGATGCGTAAACTGCGGCCCCAATCCGATCAGGAAATTCAGCCGGCCGGAAATGCGATGGCCGTACATGGCTTGGATCACATTGGTATGGAACTTGGTGTCGACGGTCGAAAAGTCGAAGTCCTGATACCCGTAGCTTATGGCCACCTGATCCTTGGGATTCAATACGCGATCGTAAGCGAATTGGCCCGTCAGCTCTTCGCTCCCGATGAAATTGATGTTCTCGTTCGTGCCGGCAATGTTCGTCAACGTCCCATAGAAGTGCACAATGGCATAGCCCACGGAGGCGGTGACGGATGACTTCGGACTCAATTCCTCAACCACATCCGCCAGCCCGATATTGGTAAGCCGGGGTACCTGCCCCACCGAGAGGCCCGTACTGCCGGTAAAGGCATTGCCCTGCCCCCCAAACGCTCCCGATCCCAGCATCCCCGCGCCCATGCTCCCCAGGCCCGCGTTATAAGCGCCACCGCCGCCATACGCCCCGAACCCGAAAACTCCTTCCGGCAGGTAGCTGAACGAATCCCGAATCGCCAGCTGTCCACGCTTCCAGTTGATGCGATTGTCCAGATCCATCTGCTGCAACTGCTCAATTCCCAGGCCATTCTGGTCGTAGTAGCCGACGCCGCCGATGTAATCCATGGCCACGTCGTAGTTTTTCCAGAGCCGCTGCAGGGTCACGCTCCCCAGTCCGCGGGTCACGGACGCAATCTTCGACCCGCCAAGATTGTTCTCGACGTTCGAATCCACCGACTGGCTGAAGTGCAAGCCGTATAAAAGGAAGCTCTCAGGCGCGGCGTGAGGCTCCAGTCCAGGCTGGTCGATCGCGGAAATCGGCGGATTTTCGGCCACGCTGGGCACAGGATTTTCCTGTCCGAAGGCAGGGACTGGCGCCGGCGCGGGCTGCGGTTCGTCCTGCGCTAAGGCCACGCCGGCGGCATACAGTGCCAGCGTCAGGGTCAGAATAAGATGGCCTTTTTTCATCCGTTTCCCCTTCGATTTTCTTACCTGCACCAAACTTGCTTACAGAACCCGTCCGCGGACCTGCCCTACCCGGCCCGCTTTACGGAACCTGCTCTACGGAACAACGATGGTGTCTCCGGGCCGCAGCACAATGTTCTGCTGGGGATCTCGCCCCTTGATCGCGTCCTTATAATTGAACTTCATCTTGACCTGCTCGCCGTTTTCTGTGCGAAGCAGGTAAATGGCTCTTAGATTGGCAAACTGGGTAAACCCGGCGCTGGATAACGCCTGCAGCACCGTCATATTCGGCAGCAGCGCCATGGCGCCGGTGTGGGTGACTTCGCCCAGCACGTAAATGCGCTGGCTGTTCATCGCCGTAACCACCACCGTGACGTGCGGGTCGGAAATATATTTCTTCAGCCGCTCTTTTATGGAATTGCCCAGTTGCATGGGCGTGAGGCCCGCAGCCTGGACATCGTCGAGCAGCGGCATGGAGATTTTGCCGTCCGGGCGCACCGGCAGGGTCACGTTCATGTCGGGCTCTTTCCACACCGAGATGCGGAGCGTGTCGTCGGCCCCAATGATGTAGTCGACCGGAACCACGGGGGCCGCGTGATGGGCCTCCGGTGCGGCAGCCTTATTCGGCCTGGCGGCATTGTCATCGGAGTTATAATCCTGATCCTGCGCAGCGCACACGGTAATGGCGGCCAGCGACAGCAGCCCCAGGCAACCCAGTTTCCATACTTTCTTCATGCAGCTCTCCTGTAGAGCTAGGAAGCTCCGACTTCGGAGCATCCCATCTGTTTCATCTTGTAGAGCAAAGCTTTGTAACTGATCTGCAACTCTTCGGCGGCGCGGCGGCGGTTCCAGCGAGTGCGGCTTAAAGCGCGCATAATGATCTCTTTTTCAGCTTCGCGAGAAGCGGCGCGCGAAGCCTGCTTCAATGAAACCTTGTGGCCGTTGCCGCCCAGGTGCGGGCGTAACAGCACAGCACGCAAGCCCCCCATGGCAACACTTTCATCGCCTAGAGCCACAATGGCGCGGGCCGCATTTTCCAGTTCGCGCACGTTTCCCGGCCAGGAATATTCCTGAAACAAGCGGTAGGTTTCCTCACTCAACACCGGAACCGCCCGTTGAAACTCCCGCCCGTATTTTCGGAGAAAGTGTTCCATGAGGATGGGAATATCCTCGCGCCGCTGGCGCAACGGAGGCAGCCGCAGGCACACGCCGCTGATGCGATAGTACAGATCCTCGCGCAGGGTGCCGGCTTGCACTTCCGCCTCAAGATCGCGTGCGCTGCCGCAGATGATTCGCGCCGGAGCTTGCGCTTGCGCCTTGGAGGAACCGTCTTTGGAGTGGGTGCGCGGCAAAGTCTGCAGCAACCAGGCCTGGCCTTCAGAGCTCAGCTCCGCGACTTCTTCGAGAAACACAGTACCCGCGCCGGTGGCTCCATCCTGCCCCGCCCAGTCAGATAACTGGTCTGGCTTCAAGACTGCGCAATTTAGCACCCGGAACGCCTGCCCGCGCCGCCGCGAAAGCTCATGCACTCGACGCGCCGTTGCTTTCTTGCCCGCGCCGCGCTCGGCCAGCAGCAGCACTGGCACTTCGCTCTGCGCTACTTCGCGGATCACTGCTTCCACGCTGCGCATGCTGGGACTTACGCCTTCGGTGAAGTCCAGCGCCGCCTCGCGGATGATGGCGGGCTGCACACGCTTGGCGCTTTGGCGGACATCTGGTTCCATCATTCGACCCTTCTTGGGAACAAAACCTCAGGCTTTCGCTGGAATCCGTGGGGAAAGGAGCAAGGCAAATGCCATATTACTTTTCCCCCGCATGAGGTTTGCACCAGAAGCTTACTGCCATGTTTTTAATAACATACAAGCCAAACCCGCCCCGGGAGAGAGAAGAACCGATTGTCACTCAGCCTACACGTTTTCGCACAAAAGAGAAAGTATTTGCCTAAACGAAGGTAATCAGGGTTCCCTCCCATGGGTCGCGCTTGAGGAATTAGTTCTTCCCTGTTTCCTAATTGTTGCCGAGGCTCGACTGCCGTGTGACCCACGCATGTGGCGACAGCCGCATGTGTGACCGCACATATGGTGGCGACAGCCGTCGGCTGTCCCGCGAGCGAAGCGAGCATGTCTCGTCAAGACTGTGCCTGCATTGAGGGTATGTCTGCTATCAGGGGATGCCTTTCACCCATACCATCACTCTCAGTCCGCAATGTCGCCATCAAGCGATGTCCTCTGGAACTGGACTCCCTTGAGGGTACTCCCGTTCTTCCCCAAGCCGCCTTTTGATTGCGGCCCGTTCCCGCTTCGCTTATGCTTGACTTTGTGTCATCTGGGATCAAATCGGTTCCGATAAGCCACCTGCGGCAACCGTCACCTGCGCCGCAGTCTTCTACTCCTCCTGAGTCCCTGCCACTGTGGCAAATCGCAATAGTTGGCGCGCTTCTGGCCTGGTTGTACGCGGCCACGCTCTCTCATCTTGTCAGTCAATGGTGGAACGATCCCAACTTCTCACACGGCTTCTTCGTCCCTCTCTTCGCCGCCTTCGTGGTCTGGCAGGAGCGCTCCCGCCTGGCGCAGCTGACGCCTCGCCCATCGTGGTGGGGCCTGCCGTTATTAGGGCTGGGAATGTGCGTGCTTGTGGTCGGTCAGATGGGCGCAGAGCTTTTCCTTTCCCGCCTGTCCTTATTGATCGCGCTGGCGGGCATGATCGTGCTCTTGCTGGGATGGAATTATTTCCGCGCCCTGCTGTTTCCCTGGGCATTCCTGCTGCTGATGATCCCCATCCCGGCTATCGTCTTCCAGCAGATTACCTTCCCCCTGCAGTTGCTGGCCTCGAAAGTCGCCAGCACAACGCTGCCGTGGATGGGCGTGCCCGTTCTGCGGGAAGGCAATGTAATTGTGCTTCCAGCGATGGCATTGGAAGTTGCAGAGGCGTGCAGCGGCATTCGCTCGCTCATGTCGCTGGCCACGCTGGCTGTGATCTACGGCTATCTGATGGAGAAGCGAGTCGGGGTGCGCATTTTCCTGGCGCTGGCGTCGGTTCCCATTGCCGTCGTCGCCAATAGCCTACGCATTGTCGGCACCGGGTTGCTGGTGCAGTACTGGGATCCGGAAAAAGCGCAGGGCTTTTTTCACGAATTTTCAGGATGGTTAATTTTCGTGGTTTCATTGCTGATGCTGTATCTTCTGCACCGCATCGTTCACGTCTTTTGGGGCGCGGAGGGCGGGGACTGATGAAGATGAAGGCATCCGGCATAGCGCGTTTCATCCTCGCAGCCGCAATTATTGCGCTGACGGCCATCCTGCTGCAGGCGCGCAGCCGCACCGAAGTCGTTCCGACGCACCTGCCGCTGTCGTCTTTTCCGGCTCAGTTTGGAGATTGGGGCAGCACCGATATCGAGTTGGACAAAGATACTTTGGCGGTGCTCGGAGCGGGTGATTTTCTGGAGCGCATCTATCACGATCCGTCAGCCAAATTACCAACCATCGACTTGTTCCTCGCATACTTCCCCAGCCAGCGCGCCGGCGACACCATCCATTCGCCGCAACATTGCCTGCCGGGAGCGGGGTGGAACCCCGAGGAGAACTCGCGCGTCACGCTGTCTCTGCCCGGTCACGGTCCGTTTCCCGCCAATCGTTACGTTATCTCGAAAGCCGGCGCCCGCAAGCTGGTTTTGTACTGGTACTGGGCGCATGATCGCGGGGTAGCCAGCGAATACTGGGCCAAGTTCTATCTGGTGAAAGATGCGATTCAGATGAACCGCAGCGACGGAGCGCTGGTACGAATCACCAGCGACATGTTTCCCGGCGAGTCGGCCGAAAGCGCGCAGCAGCGCCTGCTGCCGTTTGCTTCTGATATAGTCCCCCTCCTGGATGAATACATCCCTCGTTGATTCTGCCGAAGCCGAAGATCCTACCCGCCCCAAACGTGTGCTCGGCTTCCGCGATCTGGTTCTGTTCTACGTAGTCACCGGCATCAGCCTGCGCTGGATCGCGACCGCCGCCGCAGCCGGACCCAGCTCCATTGTCATCTGGATCGGGGCATGGATTTGCTTTTACGCCCCGCTGGCGCTATCGGTATTGGAACTTTCCTCACGTTATCCCAGCGAAGGGGGCCTCTACGTGTGGAGTAAGCGCGCGTTCGGAGATTTCTCCGGCTTCATGTCGGCGTGGACGTACTGGACCAGCAATCTCCCTTACTTCCCCGCCGTTCTGTATTTCGCCGCCAGCAACATACTTTTTATTCGGGAGAGCGCGTGGGCGCATCTTTGGAACAATGCCACGTTCTACATCGTTTTTTCCCTGCTCACGTTGAGCGTAGCCACGCTGATGAATATTGTTGGACTCGACGTCGCCAAATGGCTGCACAACATCGGCGCGCTCGCCATGTGGATTCCGGTCGGCATCGTCATCGTGATGGGGCTGATCGCCTGGCATCGCTACGGCTCGGCTACGTCGTTTACGGTGCACTCGATGACGCCGAGCACGCATTTCAATGACATCATTTTCTGGTCGGTGCTCACATTTGCCCTGGGCGGCTGCGAAACCGCGTCCTTCATGGGCGATGAGATCAAGAATCCTCGCCGGTCGATTCCATTCGCGTTGCTATTCGGCGGCATCACCGTAGCCTTTTGCTACATCGCCGGAACAGCCGCAATCTTGCTCGCCCTGCCTTCGAGCGAAGTCAACAGCCTGCAAGGCCTGGTGCAGGCCATCTCGAAGACCGCATCCCGCGTGGGTTTTCCTGGAGTGTTGCCGGTCGCGGCATTTCTGATCGCACTGAGCAACATTGGCGCCGCGGGAGCCTACCTGGCGGCAGTAGCGCGTTTGCCTTTTGTCGCCGGCATCGACCGCTTTCTGCCACCGGCTTTTGGCGCACTGCATCCGCGCTGGAAAACCCCGTGGGTCGCGCTGTTGACGCAGTTCGTTCTCGGCGCGATTTTCATTTTTCTCGGCCAGGCCGGGACCAGCGTTAAGGGAGCTTACGATGTGCTGGTCAGCATGGGCGTGATCTTTTATTTCATCCCTTATCTGTATCTTTTCGCCGCCATGATCAAGCTGCAGCGGGATCCCGCTGGGCCGGATGTGATCCGGGTGCCGGGTGGAAGCGCAGTGGCAAAACTCGTGGCGACGCTCGGATTTCTCACCACCGCGCTGACGATTGCGCTATCGCTGATTCCGCAGGCTGACGAGGCGAACAAACCCCTGGCGCTGTTCAAGATTGTGGGGGGAACGGCCGCGTTATTGCTATTGGGCGTCTGGCTTTATATTGCTGGAAAACGGAGAGCGCAACGCGGGCAGGAAGCGTGATTCCATAACGAACCGTGGAGCGGCGGACGCCCTGATGACGGCTAATGATTTTTAGCCAGCCTGCCTGGGTGAGGGCTGGTCGTAGAGATCGGTTTCGGAGAGCACGGGCGGTTCGGCGGAACGCATTCCGGCGCGGGCAACTGCTCCAAACATTGGACCGCGAGCGGACACCACGGGTGCGAAGCCCATGAATCCGATTTTCGGCACGATATCGTCGTAAATGGCTTCCATGCCGCCACGGAGCAGATAAGTTTCGTGCCAAAACCCGGTTCCCCCGGAATCCTTCAGGAACTTTTGCCACCACTCGCGATGCGGAGCCGAGCGAGTCCACTTCATCAGCGACTCCTGGTCGCGCCAGTATTGGCGCATTCCGGCATGCACCGGGAAAAGAGAAAAAATGAAATTCTCGTGCAAAAGCAATCCGTCGGGACGAGCGTCTACGGAGGAGGAAATCTGGGGGCCGAATCCCAGGAGGGTTTTGATTCCAGTCATGCGATTCACCCGCATGCCGAGGTAAATGACTACGAGGTCGGGATAGCCAGAAAGGTCAACTGTTCGTCGTTCGACTCGGGTAGACATAGGGAAACCTCCTCCTATATTGATCTTATACCGGAGAGGCTGTCTTCCGTGGCGGATTGAAAAAGGGCATCGAGGTAATTTTCACATTCGTCTTCAGCCGGATCGCTTCGATCGTGATCTCCATCTGCAACTCCGTCCCTGACTTGGAGAATTCGGTTTCCACGCTGGCCAGCGCGATCATCTTCTTCAGGATCGGCGACCAACTGGTCGTCGTCGCCTTGCCCACCTGTTTGTCTCCGGAGTACAAAGGCACGGCCACCCGCGAAGCCTGGCTCGGCGCAGCGGGAGTAAGCCCACAGCGTTCGTAAAGCGCTTCAACATCGGTCCAGTCAACTTCAACGCCGACGAGTTGCCGCGGCACGCCCTTCTTGGCGTCCTGTTCCAGCGCCCGCTTGCCAATAAAATTCTCTTTCTCGAGATGTACCATCTTGGCAAAGCCCAACTCGTACGGCGAATACTTTTGGGACGGAATCAGCGCCTTCTTCGAACTCGAGTAGTCCACTTCGATCAGCAACAACCCTGCTTCCACGCGCGCCACGTCCAAAGCCAGCATGCCAGCCGCGTGCAGATCGAACTGCTTCCCTTTCTCCCACAGCGCATCCCATACTTTCGCAGCATCATTCCATGGAACCCAAATTTCGTATCCCAGATCGCCCGTGTATCCCGTACGAGAAATATCCACCGGCACGCCCGCAATCTTGCCGCGCGTCACCCGAAAATATTTCAGATTCGCAATATCCGCTTCCGCCACGGACTTCAACAGCTTCGCCGAAGTCGGCCCCTGCAGCGCCAGCGCGGCCGTCTTCTCGGAAATATCTTCGACCTGCACATCCATGTTCAGGCCGTTCTGCCGGAACCACCGCAGGCTCGGGTCGGCAGCTGTCCAGCGATAAACATTCTCCTCCAGCCGCGAAATCGTGCCGTCATCAATGACTTTGCCTTCTTCATCGCACCAGCAGCAATAAATCACCTGCCCCACTTTCACTTTGTTGATGTCGCGCGTGATCATGCGGTTCACAAGCCGGGTCGCGTCTTTCCCGGTAATCAAATACTTGTAAAGCGGAGAAATATCAATCAGCGCCGCCGCATTGCGGATGGCGTTGTACTCATGCTCGTGATGCACTTCATACACGCTGACCGTGTAGTATCCCGACCACTCGCGGTAATTCAGGCTGTGGCAAAGCGGAAAAGTGCGCTCGTGAAATGCGGTTCCTATGGGCAATGGAGTGGCCTCGAAAGAATAAAGTCGAAGCCAGATTATACGTCACAACCCTCATCAAAGGCGTCATCCCGAGCGCAGGCGCTTTTCAGCCGGAGCGAGGGATCTCCCTCTAATCGGCTTTATGTTCACTCGTCACAGACAAATAAGGTCATAAGTAGTAAGGAATAACGATGCGCGCCCCCAAACAATTCTTCGTCTACATCATGACCAACAACCCCAAGTCCGCCGTCTTATAAACAGGCATCACGGGCCACCTCCCGCGGGCAGCACAAGAACAAACTCATACCCGGCTTTACCAGCCGATACAATTTGACCTGCCTTGTTTACTTCGAACGCTTCTTCTATCCGGACGCCGCCATCAGTCGCGAAAAGGAAATCAAAGGCTGGCGCCGGAGCAAGAAGAGCAAGCTTATCGAATCGATGAATCCGCGTTGGGAGGACTTGGCGAAAGATTGGGGCAATGAATACAAGCCTGCAGCACCGGCTCAGCGGGAGATCCCTCGCCCCGCTGGAGAAAACGCGGGCCTTCGGGATGACGCCCGCGTGATAGAAGGAGAGGTCGATTGAGGGAGCCAAGTACGCTGCGTCATCCTGACCGCAGCCGTTCTTCAGGCGGAGCGAAGGATCTCCCCGCACACACTAGCCTTGGGTGCCACGAATTACACTCTAGCTGATAGGACAAGCATCCAGCCAGGCAAGGGCCCGAGCAGCGAGAGGAGCCATAATTTCGAGCCTCGCCACGCAGCGATCAGCGCCGCCGGGACCGCGCAGGTCATGATCCCGACGAACGCCACATCAACATAGATGGAATGCTGGGGGCCTGGTGGCGTACGAACATAAATCTGGAATGCCAGCGAAGACACGATGCTGGCAATCCCAAACCAGTTCATTTTGAACATTTGCTTCATGCCGCAGTCCCAGTCACGCTCACGCCTATAGTCCCACCAATTGATCAGAAACGCCAACTCAGCTCTTGCAGAGATTCCATCAAAACGCCAAACCGCGGCCTGCAATATTGCAGACAAAACAGCACATTCCCGATAGAATGACTCTTCGCCTACAGCAATGCGCTCAATCATGCCAATCTCGAATGTCCTCCGCAGTTGGAGCGTCCTCCCCAGCGGTCTCTAATACGCGCATCCCAAAACTGCGCTAAGATTCCTCGTCTCTATTCTCAACCAGCAAGCTAAAGGCTAAAGCTAAGACCTTATGGCTACTTCATACGACGTAATCGTAATCGGCGGCGGCCACAACGGCCTGGTCAACGCCGCTTACCTCGCCCGCGCCGGAAAGAAAGTTCTGGTACTCGAACGCCGCCACATTCTCGGCGGCGCGGCCTGCACCGAGGAAGTTTTTCCCGGCTTCAAGTTCTCCGTGTGTTCGTATGTAGTCTCGCTGCTGCGGCCTGAGATCATCCGCGACCTCGATCTCCCGCGCCACGGCCTCGAAATCCTTCCGCTCGACGGCACTTTCACCCCGATGCCCAGCGGCGATTACCTGTGGCGCGTGAACGACCACGGCAAAACTCATCGCGAGATCGCCCGCCACTCTCGCGTTGACGCCGAAGCTTACGACGAATTCGGCAAAGCCATGCAAGCCATGTGCCGCTTCGTGAAACCAATCCTCAGCATGGTCCCGCCCGACCCCAACACCCTCAACCCGCGCGAACTGATGAAACTGCTCTTCATCGGCAAGCGTTTTCAGGGCATGTCGAGCTACGACAAATACAACCAGGTGCAGCTCATGACCATGAGCGCCATCGATTTTCTGGATCAATGGTTCGAGACCGACGTCCTCAAAGCCACCATGTCCGCCTCTGGCATCATCGGAACTTTTCTCGGCGTGCGCTCTCCCGGAACTGCCTACGTCCTGCTCCACCACTACATGGGAGAAATTGACGGTGCGTTCCGCGCCTGGGGTTTCGCCCGCGGCGGCACCGGCGCAATCTCAAATGCCATCGGCGACGCGGCCCGCGAAGCTGGCGCAGAGATTCGCACGCAAGCAGCCATCGCCAAAATCATCGTCAAAGATGGCAAGGCCAAAGGAGTAGTTCTAACCAACGGCGACGAAATCTTCTCCGACACAATTTCTTCCAGCGTCGACCCTCGGCTAACCTTCAACAAGTTTATCGAAGCCGAACATCTTCCCGCCGACTTTCTGGAAGACATCAACCGCTTTAAATATCGCGGATCTTCCGGCAAGGTAAATATGGCGCTCGACGCGCTGCCGAATTTCAAAGCCATCCCCGGACCGGGCGCACACCTGCGCGGCGCAATTTCGATTTCACCGTCGGTCGAATACATGGAGCGCGCCTACGACGACGCCAAGTACGGGAATTTTTCCCGCAAGCCGTATATCGACATGGTCATTCCCTCGCTCACCGATCCCTCGGTCGCCCCGCCGGGCAAGCACGTGCTTTCCTGCTTCGTGCAGTACGCGCCCTACAAACTTCGCCCTGGGCTGAACTGGGACGACCAGAAAGAAGCCTTCGGCGACACCGTCGTCAACACCATCGCCGAGTACGCGCCGAATATCAAAGACATCATCCTTCATCGCCAGGTCATCACGCCGCTTGATCTCGAACGCGAGTGGGGACTGAGCGAGGGCAACATCTTTCAGGGCGAACTTTCACTGGAGCAGCTTTTCTTCCTGCGTCCAGCGCCCGGCTACGCGCGTTTCCGCACGCCAATTCAGAATCTATACATGTGCGGGTCGGCCACGCATCCCGGCGGCGGCATCATGGGCGCACCAGGCCGCCTCGCCGCTCTCGAAATTTTGAAAGACAAGGGAGCGGCCTAACATGCCCGAGACGAAATCTGGAACGCACGACAACATCATCATCGGCGGCGGCCACAACGGGCTAGTCACCGCGTTTTACCTCGCCAAAGCAGGATTCAAACCGCTCGTCCTTGAGCGCCGCGCCCAGGTCGGCGGCGCTGCTATTACCGATGAAGTTCATCCCGGCTTCCGGTGCTCCACGCTCGCGCACACGGCGGGGCCGATTCTTGCGAGCATTGTCCGTGACATGCAGCTCGAAACGTATGGCCTGCGATTCATCACTCCCGATACGTGCGTCACCGCTCTTTCTCCGGACGGGCGCGCGTTGTCGCTTTATCCGGACGAAACCAAATCCGCGCAAACAATTTCAGCCTTTTCGCAAAAAGATGCGAGCAAGTATGCCGAGTTCGCCAAATCGCTGGGCAAAATCAGCAAAGTAATCGCCGAGGCTCTCGCCACAACTCCGCCGGACATTGACCACCCAAACCGCGGCGATCTTTGGAGCATGTTGAAAACCGGCCGCGCGCTGCGCCATCTGGGCAAGCGCGATATGTATCGCGTGCTGCGCTGGGGACCGATGGCCGTAGCCGATCTGGTGGCGGAATATTTCGAGACCGAATTGCTGCGTGCCGTTATTGCCGCCCGCGGCATCTTTGGAACTTTTCTTGGACCCTGGTCGGCCGGCAGCGCCCTGCAGTTGCTCATCCGCGCCGCCGGGGATCCCCATCCCGCCGGCTCCGCCTTCTTCGCCGCCGGAGGAACCGGCGCAATCACCCAAGCCATGGCGACAGCCGTCCAGGCCGCCGGAGCAGAAATTCGCACCAACGCCGAAGTCATCGAGATTCGCGTGAAAAACGGCACAGCCACCGGCGTCCTGCTCTCCACCGGCGAAGAAATCAATGCCAAAGCTGTCGTCTCCAACGCCGACCCCAAACGCACGCTGCTCAAGCTGACTGATCCGGTGCATCTTTCGCCCGACTTCGTGCAAAGGCTGCAGCATTACCGCGGCAACGGCACGGTCGCGAAGGTCAACCTTGCGCTCTCGGGACTGCCAAGTTTCTCCGCGTTGAAAAATGGGAACGGTGCCGCGCTGAAGGGCCGCATTCACATCGGCTCCGAGATCGATTATCTCGAGCGCGCCTTCGACGAATCCAAGTACGGCAACTTCTCACGCCAGCCTTATCTCGAAGCCACAATTCCGTCGCTAACCGATCCCACGCTCGCGCCCGATGGCAAGCACGTAATGTCGATTTACATGCAGTACGCGCCTTACAAACTGAAAGGCGATTGGGATGAGCAGCGTAATGCGCTCGGACAAACCGTGGTACAGACGCTGGCGCAGTACGCGCCCAACCTGCCAGAGTTGATCCTCACGCACCAGATCATTACCCCGCTAGATCTGGAAGAAACCTACGGACTAACCGGCGGGCAAATTTTCCATGGCGATCTCGCCCTCGACCAGTTCTTCACCATGCGTCCGCTGCTGGACTGGGCACGCTATCGCACGCCGATCGAAAACCTGTATCTTTGCGGCAGCGGCACGCACCCCGGCGCAGGCCTGACCGGAGGCTCGGGAGCGAATGCCGCGAGAGAAATCACTAAATCGATGAAGAAGTGAACGTCATACCTTCGATTCTATGGCCTGTATCCGGGGCCTCGGACTGAGCAAACATGCGAATTAGGCTTCAAAGTTGGGTTTTTGTGTTGTTATATTTTTTCTTCCCTTACCTCTCTCCGGCCAATCTCCGGCTGCCGCACCGCCTTGGACAGAGGTCGCCCCCGAGACTGGTTTTCTTTCCCCGAGCCAATACACAAATGCATTTTTCGGTTTTTCGATGCCCTTGCCCAAAAATGTCAGTCTGCTCGAGCAGACACTCTCGTTGAATCGAGGAACGCGGGACCACCTTCTCATCGGCTTCCATTTTCCCAGGAGGGGACTAATCAGCTTCACCATAACGGCTAGGGAACTCGGTCGCATATCGGAGAAGGAAGCCAAGAAGACTACTGCGGGACCAGACTCGTCAAAAACTAAGGAGTTGCGCATCGGAGCGAAGACCTTTTGGCGGAGTGATTCTCCGAAAAATCCCGGCAGCGGCAGCATGCGCACCTTGGTCTTTTCCACTGCTATGGAAAACTTTGTCCTGGAATTCAAAGTCACATCGTCCAATCCAGAGATCACCGCAGAAATCGAACGAAACATAGAGCAAGTAACATTTTTTGATCCGTCCAGAGCACGAATCATGGCGGGCACGGAAGGCAAGCCTTACACCCCGGGGGCGTCACAATTCCCCGCGAGCCGAATTGCGCGATTGAGCGCAGGATCGATCTCTAGCAACGTATACAGCAACGAGGAACTCGGCTTCCGCTACCAATTTCCGCAGAACTGGGTCCTAATAAGCAGGACGGCGCAAGGAAGTGGCGCTGGGACACACCAATTCATATGGGGGAATTCTCCAACGGCCCAACAGGAACATGAGTCCGCAAGCCAATGCAATAGAGAGCTATTGTTCGTTAGGCGCGATCTCGAAGTTCCCAATAGCGACCGCTTCAATCCTTTTGTCATGCTGGCAGTGGTTGACCCGAAGTGCGCTCCGGGCAGCCGCTTCCCTGAGAAGGTCGATGACCGAGAGGCCATCCAGCAAATTGGCAGGCAGATCGTGCAGAACTCCAGCACCGGCCTCATGCCTTCGACTGGACCATCCCGCGTTCGTGCATTCAGCAATGCCGGCCGGATCATGATCGAGGTTTCTCAATCGTTCGCTCCGGCCGCCCCGGGGCAGACTAAAGCAGCGACCATTTTTTCCTCGATATTGCTCTCGCAGGCCGGAGATTATTGGGTCATGTGGATGTTTGAGGCCGACGACAAAAAAGAGTTGGAAGAATTGCGGAATACGAAAATTCTCTTCTACGTTCCCCCCGCGTCGCCGACTGCACCAGAGTGACCGCGCGTGAAGTGGCCGAAACAACCATGAGAAAATCCGCTATCCTCCTAATTTCCTGCCCCGATCGCAAAGGCGAAGTCGCCGCCATCTCCGACTTCGTTTACCGCCACGGCGGCAATATCCTGCACGCCGATGAACACGCCGACGAAGAATCCGGCCTCTTCCTGATGCGCGTCGAGTTCGATCCCAAAGACTTCAACATTGATCTCACTGAGAAAAATCTCGGCGATAAAGACCTCACCGACTTCGCCAGGCATTTCTCTCCGATTGCCGAAAAGTTCAAGATGAACTGGCGTCTCGCGCAATCCGGGCGTCGCCCGCGAATGATCATTCTCGTTTCGAAATATGATCACTGTCTTGTCGATCTCCTCTACCGTCACCAGAGCGGCGAACTAGCCTGCGACATCCCGCTGATCATCTCCAACCACCCCGACAACCAGCCCATCGCCGACTTCTACAAAATCCCTTACACCGTCGTCACGAGCGCAAAGGACAACAAGCGTCATGCCGAAGACCAAATCCATTCGCTGATTGAGGAGCACAAAGCTGACTTCATGGTCCTCGCCCGCTACATGCAGATTCTCTCCAACGAGTTCGTCAATCGCTATCCGCAGCGCATCATCAACATTCACCATTCCTTTCTGCCTGCGTTTGTCGGCGCGCGCCCTTATCATCAAGCCTTTGAGCGCGGAGTAAAGTTGATCGGCGCGACCAGCCACTACGTCACCAAGGTCCTCGACGACGGCCCCATCATTGAGCAGGATGTTGTCCGCGTCTCGCATCGCGACACGGTGGAAGACCTCATCCGCAAAGGGCGCGACTTGGAGAAAGTTGTGCTGTCGCGGGCGGTGCGCTGGCACGTGGAAAATCGCGTTCTGCTTTATGGGAATAAGACGGTGGTGTTCTGAGGCACTCAGGAGGAGGCTTTATCGGCCGCCCCAGCGGCTAAGCCCCGTTTCTCTTTTTGATGCTTACGCGGCGCTGAAGCGCCGCTCTTCCACGGCAGTGCACGCGTCCGGGACGCTCCCAGAAATCTTCATCCTACTAATCCTAATTTCTACCAGGAAGTTCATGGACTTTCGGCGGGTATGGAGAAGGTGTCGCTCCGGTAGTAACTTGCGGCAAGGGTAACTTTGGTCTTTACTTGAACAGCAGTAAAGAAATTCCTCCATTTACGGGGAGAATCTCGCTTAAGCGGAGCGATTCTTGGCTGAGGACCTCAAGTTTGAATTGTCGATCCTGGCGACGGTCCAGGGTTTCTATCAGAAGCTGTTGCGCGACTCGCTGAGCGGCGATGTGCCTATTCCGTCGGGGCTGGATGAGGTCGCGCTGCGCCATTCCGAGGGCGACCTGCCGGAAACGCTTTCCCGGATGTACCGCTGGTTGCATCTGCTAGATATGGCCATGACGCCGGCGATGCTGCGACAAGCGCTGACCCCCGACACCGATTCCGAGGTTGCCGAGGCCCTGCTGCGCTACTTCGTACGGCGGCGCGAGCCCAGCGAAGTCAACCGCGACAAAACCGACCTGGTCGCAACGTTTCTTTATCGCCATCCCCGCGTGTCCGGCCAGTGGCAACAGCACGGCTATGGCCTCGACGGCGCCCTTCCGCTTTCACCTTTTGAAATTGCGCTCATCGAAATTCTTGCCGATACCGATGTGCCATCGCTGCCGGAAGAGCACGTGCAACTGCTGCGAAATTTTGATCCGCTGCGGGAAGAAATCGCCCGCTACCGCGACTTCAATGCACTGATCGATTCCAGCATCGTATCGCGCGTGCGCGAGTTAAAGCGCTGGCTGGACTCCTCCTTTTATCATCCCGGCGTGTTGGCGACGGTTGCCGCGCACAATGCCGCGTTCGGCGAGCGCTTCGATCTGCTGTTCAGCAAAGCCCTGGGCGAGATCAAACAATTTGCGCAGGCCTTGGATGAGATGGGCGGCAGCATTCTGAGCACGGTGGACGGCGTTGAAGTTACAGTCGAACACGTGGCCGCGATCGAGCAGAAGGAAATGTTACAGGCCGATTACGGAAACGCACTGGAAAAATTTCGCCGGGTATCGAAGCTGAAAAAAGAGCTCGACCGCCGGCCGCCGATTCGCAAGTCGCTGCTGGCGCCCGCCGCAGGAAGTGGCATACCCTCTTCCAACCGGGCCGCCGCCGCAGCCAAACCCGCGCGTATAGCCGCCGCCCAGCAGGCGCCGGCTCCGGCTCAGGCGTTTCAGCCGCTGACCATCACCCCGCAACAGATTTCGGTTGAGGAAGGTAAACTGCGGCGTGTGGAAGAGTCGATTCGAGTTTTTGTGCGGGTGGCCGACCCAAAATACCGGCAGGTTGTGCCCATGCGCTTTTTCAATCTGACTCTTACCGTGCCCGAAGCCGAAGCCTACAGCGCCGGTTTCCTGGAAGAAAAAAGCCTGCGCGCCGATATCGCTCGCATGTTGATACGGCTGGTCTCTTGCGTGGCCCGCGTCAATACGGAACTTGAGGAACTCAAGCGCAGCCAGAGCATGTCATCGCTTTGGAAGCTGCATGCCGACGCCCTGGTGGTGCTGATCGAGATCGCCAGTACTACCGCCGAAGAAGCTGCCGGAGTCGCCAAAATTGCGGAGAGCGCCGACAGTGGCGCAGCGGCCAAAGCCATCCACGAAACCCTGGGCAAGCTGCGCAGCCGTTGCGATATGGCCGTGAAGGCCCTGGCCCATCCCGGGCGGCTTGTGACCTAGCTGGATATTCTGCCCACCTTCGCCTCGAGGTATAGTGGGGCGAATGAACAAATCCAGAAACATACCCTCTTCGGAACCTCGACGTACCCCTGCGCCCCGCGTTGCGGTCGCGATCATGGCCGCGGGCAAGGGCACGCGCCTCAAATCGCAGCTTCCCAAAGTTCTGCATGAGGTTGGCGGCAAGTCGCTGCTGGCGCACGTCATCGCTGCCGCCACGCAGGTCGTGCCTGCGAACGACGTCTACGCCATTATTGGACATGAGGCCGGGCGGGTGCGCGAGGCCGTTGCCAACACTGGAGTGAATTTCGTTCTGCAAGCGGAGCAGCGCGGTACCGGCCACGCCCTGATGGTCGCACGCCAGGCTCTCTCCGCTTACGACCACGTCATCGTGCTCTCCGGAGACGCGCCGCAGGTCACGCCGCAGACTATCGCGCGCCTGCTCAATTTCCATCTCGACCAGCAAGCCGCAATGACCCTGCTGAGCGCCGATTTCGGCGACCCCACGGGCTACGGCCGCGTTATTCGGCGGTCTTCGCGCAACGCCGAGGTGCAGGCCATCGTCGAAGAAAAATCTGCCGGCGTGGCGCAGAAAAAGATTCGCGAGATTAACGCCGGATTTTATGTGTTCGCTGTTCCGGCATTGTTTTCGCACATCGAGAAGCTGTCAACCGCGAATCCACACGCTGAGTACTACCTCACGGATATGGCGGAATTGCTGCGCCGCGCCGGGCGGCGGGTGGTGGTGTTCAAAACCGGCGATGCCGACGAGATTCTTGGCGCCAACACTCGGGCCGAACTCGCCCTCATCGACCAGGAGATGCGCCTCCGCAAATGTCAGCAACTGATGGCAGATGGTGTCACAATTTTTTATCCCTCCAGTTGCGTCATTGACAGCGACGTTGAAATCGCCGCCGATACGGTCATCGAACCCTTCGTGCAGATTCTTGGCCGGTCCCGGATTGCCACCGGCTGTCGCATCAGTTCGTACTCTGTAATTCGTGACTCCGAGATCGGCGCCGGAGCCTTGATTCGTGCCGGAAGCATTCTGGAAGAGTCGCGCATTGGGCCCGGAGCGATCATCGGGCCTTATTCGCATCTGCGCCCGGGCAGCGACATCGGCGAGTCTGCCCACGTCGGCAACTTCGTGGAGACCAAGAAAATCAAGCTGGGCAAGGGATCCAAAGCCAATCATCTCACGTATCTCGGCGACTCCGATATCGGCGCCGGCGTCAATATCGGCGCCGGAACCATCACCTGCAACTACGACGGTGTTCAGAAGCATAAAACTACGATTGAGGACGGCACATTTATCGGGAGCAACAGCACGCTGGTTGCGCCGGTGCGCGTGGGGAAAGGCGCGTACGTCGCGGCCGCCTCGTGTATCACAGAAGATGTCCCTGAAGATGCGCTCGCTCTCGGGCGCGCGCGTCAGACAGTGAAAGAAGGATGGGCGGGAACGAGGCGGGCTGGGCGGAAAGGAAAGTAGCGGCGTTAGTGGCGGGACAGCCTCTCAGTGAGGATGAACCCGGCGGCTGAAGCCGCCGTTGTTTTGTAGTGCACTTACGGCGCGGCTAGAAGCCGCACCCTTTCATATCTTCCCGACTCGCCGGGGCCAATTTACGGCAATATATTCCCAATCCTGCGAATCTGCGCGCCGACGCCGCGCAGCTTTTCTTCGATCTTCTCGTAACCGCGGTCAATGTGATATACGCGGTCGATAATGGTTTCCCCGTCCGCCACCAGCGCCGCCAGAACCAACGATGCGCTCGCCCGTAAATCAGAAGCCAGCACCGCCGCCGCGCTCAACGGGCTTTTCCCGCGCACCAGCGCGCGCCGCCCTTCAATCTTAATGTTCGCGCCCATGCGCACCAGTTCCTGCGCGTGCATAAAGCGGTTCTCAAAAATATTTTCGGTGATAATCGAGGTGCCTTCCGCCTGCGTGGCCAATGCCATGAATTGCGCCTGCATGTCGGTGGGGAACCCCGGATATTCTTCGGTACTCATGTCCGCGGCGGTCAAGGGATTGTCCCCCATGACGCGAATGCAGTCCGCCGTGGCCTTGGTTTTTACGCCGGTTTCCGTCAGCTTGCTCAGAATCGCGTCAAGGTGTTTAGGATCGCATCCCGCAATGTTGAGATCGCCGCCAGTCAGCGCTCCCGCGATAAGAAATGTTCCCGCTTCGATCCGGTCGGGGATGATGCGATGCTTCGCGCCTTTAAGTTTGCTCACGCCCTTCACCCGGATGGTCGCGGTGCCTGCACCCTGAATCCGGGCTCCCATTTTGTTGAGCAAATCGGCGAGGTCGGCCACCTCGGGCTCGCGGGCGCAATTCAGCAGGATGGTCTCGCCCTCGGCCAGGGACGCGGCCATGAGCAGATCCTCAGTTCCCGTCACAGTGATTTTGTCGAAGACGATTTCTCCGCCTTTCAGGCGATCGGCAGTGGCTTCAACGTAACCATGCTCTTGGGTGATTTTAGCGCCGAGTTTTTCGAGCCCCTTGATGTGTAGATCGATGGGCCGCTGTCCGATAGCGCAGCCTCCGGGCAGCGACACGCGCGCCCGGCCGCAGCGCGCGACCAGCGGCCCCAGCACCAGAGTGGAGGCGCGCATTGTCTTGACTAATTCGTAGGAAGCCTCGGGGCTGGCGAGATTCTGGCAGTGAATGGTGGTGCGATGATGAGCGCGGCCGTAACCAAGCTCAACCTCGGCGCCCATGGCGGAAAGCAGCCGGCGCGTGGTTTCAATGTCGCGCACCTGTGGAATGTTTTCCAGGATCACCGGCTGGTCGGTGAGCAGAGCGGCCGCCATGCACGGCAGAGCTGCGTTCTTCGCTCCGCTGACGCGGACGGTACCGAGCAGCGGCTCCCCGCCGCGGATTACGAGTTTATCCATTGCTTTGTTTCACGGATGAGATTGGTTCCGGATGAACATTATTTTAGCGGGGAATTGGATGGAAGAAGGGTAACCGGGAGGGCACGGTCGTTTGTGGCGCGAAGGAACTGTCTTGCGTCAACAACGGCTCAAGCCCTGTCATTCTTAGCGGAGTAGCTGGTTCGCGATAGCGAACCAGCCTACAGAATCTAAGAATCGCTATCGGCCGGGGCGAACCGCAGGCAGAAGGGAATTCTCCCGAGGCGACAAATCCGCGGTTGCTTTCCTTACTGGCCCGTGCCCTGCATGGTCACCGTAATCGGCGTGGTCGGCGCGTCTGAATCCGCTACCAGCAACACTCCCTGGATTTTTCCCGTAACCGTAGGTGAGAAAGTTACCGTAAACGTGCAACTCGCGTCGGCCGCAAGAGTGGTGCCGCACGTTGTGGTTTCGGTATAGTCCGGAATGTTGTGGAACATCGTGTCTTGAATGCTGATCGCGCCCAGATCGAGCGTAGTCCGCATCCGGTTGGTCACAGTTAACGTCAGCGGTGTGCTCGATTGCCCCACGGTTACGGTGCCGAAGGCGAGCATCGTCGGTTTCAGGTCGACGCCCGTACCCACACCGGTGAGATTCAGCACCTGGGGCGAAGCGCCGTCGCTATCGGTGATTGTGATCGATCCATAACGCACGCCGTTCGCGGTCGGAGTAAACGTCACCGTGAACGTGCAACTTCCCCTCGCCGCGACACTGCTTCCGCAGTTGTTGGTCTGGGTGTAATCACCGCTGACCGCAATGCTCGAAATCGTTAACTTCTTGCTGCTGTCGTTTGTCATAGTAGCCGTCATGGTCTTGCTCGACTGGCCCACGAGCTTGCTGCCAAAGCTCAGTAACTGCGTCGACAGGCTGACTTCGGTTCCCTGCCCCGTCAGGTTCACCACCTGAGGACTTCCCGCGCCGCTATCGGTAACGGTCAGCGTACCCGTGATCGTTCCCGTAGCTTTGGGTGTGAAAACCACGCTGACTTTGCAATTTAAATCCACACCAAGACTGCTCCTGCAGGCGTTGGTCTGGCTGAAATCGCCGGAAGTAACGATGCTGGAGATGGTCATACCTTTGGTCGTCCAGTTCCCAACTTCCACGATCAACGGCTGGCTGTTCGTATTCACTTTTTGCGCCGGAAAAGTGACTTCCAGCGGCGAGACTACAGGGCAGACGCGCTGATTCAGCACCAGCGGAGACAGCGGCGACTGGCTAAAGTCGAAACTGTCCAGAAGATCGTTAGCGTCCGCGTCGCGCGCCGTCAGCGAAGGCAGCCCAAAGCGCTCTTCCACGGTCTTCAGAAACGAGGCGTATTCATACTGCGTGTGCGAAATATACGCCGGCTTGGCATAGGGCGAAATGATGATCATCGGCACCCGCGGCCCCATTCCGAAAAAATCAACCTGCGGCGGCGCCACGTGGTCGTAGAACCCTCCGTAGTCGTCCCAGGTCAGCACAATCGCCGTAGTATCCCAATCCGGGCCCTGCATGACCGCATTGATCATGCTCACCGTCCAGTTTTCACCTGCACATGTGCTTGCCCCTTGCGGGTGCTCGCTCTGATAACCCGGAGGCGTTAGCCAGGCCAAGGACGGCAGATTCCCAGCTTGCGCGTCGGTGATGAACTGGGTGGTGTCAACCACGTGCTCCGTCCACAGCGACGAGTTCCGGATATGGTTGATGGCATCCAGCGCCGACCAGGCATATCCACGCTGCCCTTCGCCGGGCGCGTAGTATTTCCACGACAGGCCCGCATTCTCCATGCTGTCGGCGATGGTCGTAAAGTCGAAGCAGGGATAAACGTTGCTCACGTAACCCTGGCTGTTCACCCATGGCACATACACGCCGTTCGGAGAATCACAGCCCCAACTGTTTGCCGACATGGGCGGGTTATCGATCGCACCATCGGAGGTGGCTCCCACGGTGTAAAGATGGTTGGGAAAGCTGACGCCATGCAACGAAGAAAACATGTTGTCGGCCAGGGTGAAGGTTTGGGCGTAGGTCCAATAATTGGGTACGTCCGCCTGCGTCATCTGGGTCATGCAGACGTCGTTCAGCGCCGGACCGCAAGCCGTGTCGAACTTGTCCATGCGGCCGTAATCCTGCGCCGTCTGTGCCCCCGCCCAGGTGTGGTTAGGGTCGATGGGAGGCGTATCCGGCGTGTGGCCCAGCGTGATGACCTGTCCGGTGGAAATTGTGCCGGTGGTGGCGCCATTGCCCCCGGGAAATGCGGCGAAATAATTGTCGTAGGTCCGGTTTTCCTTGATCAGGAAAATCCAGTGAGTGATCGTAGTAAAGTCCGCCGGTTTTTTCGCCGGCGCCTTTTGCGCCGCCGCCGGCACGGCCAAACTAACCACGGCAAGTATCGTTGTAATCAGGGCTCCATCGCATTTTCGACGCATCAAAACACTCCCCAGTTCCCGGATTCAATGTTTCAAGATTGCCGAGTATCAAGGTTTCGAAACCTCCGCCGCCACCGCCACCGCCAAAGACGCAGCAAGCTGCGTGTCTAACGGCACCCTCAGTGGCGCTTGATACAGCCGTTCAAGGCGTTCTCGTAGTCCTTTTCGGCGACCGTGCGCATGGCATAGTTTGAAGTTTTGCCGTTCGTGCTGCAGGTCTGTCCGCCGCAGGTGCAAGAGATGTTCGGAGGCACGCCCGTACACACCGGACAGCTGCTTCCCTGGCAGATGTACCCGGTTGCCGCCAGTTCTACGCTGGTGCACCCGTACACGCGATTCACCATCAAACACGCGGATGGGTGGGGCGTCTTGCTCATGCTGTAGTTGCAGCCGCCCGCCACCTGGGTAGTACTGCTCATCTGTGACAGCCAGAACCACCCTTGCAGCGACGTCGGGTTGCTGAAATAGACGTCATCGTCGCATTCATAGGCTGTAACCGCGGTCTGGGGATACGTGTAGCTCGCGTCGCTCAGGCCATCGAGCGAACTGGTATCGGTCAGAGTTGTGATATCGCTGGAAGTGTAGGTGTGGTTGGGATCGTCGCAGGGCGGGTTATTCCCCAGCTCATTGCCAATATTGCTGGCCGATCCGTTGTGATAATTCGGGCTCTCCGACCAGCTTCCCGCGTAGGTGTTGCAGCCGTTCGCTGTCTTTCCGTTGGATCCAACGCATATGCTGCTCGAAGGCGAGTTGGGAACACAGCCTTGCACCAGATCCGAGTATTCCGGGCCGGAGACAAAAACCGCTTTGTCGATGAAATCGCCTACACCGTAAAACGTCATGCTCAGCGCCAGCGCGCCCGCCGAGGCGCTTTGCGCGTGCACGCACATACCCGCGGTCGCCGTGTTGTTTGTATCCGTCTGGTAATAATTCGTATACATGAAATTGAGGAAGGTGGCTTCGCGGCAGGCAGCTACCTTGAAGCTGCCGCTGGCGGTCCATCCTGTCACCTGCCACCAATCGTCCCATGCCGCCTGAATGGTCTGATAACTGTCGTGATAGAGATCGAAAGGAATCTCTTTGTGCAGGTTTCCCGGCAGGGTGATGGTGCCTCCGGCGCCGCGGATGAATACCACGGTGCCATTGGAGGGTGTCGTCGGCGTGGCAATTCCGTAGGTGACGCCGAGATCAGGCAGTTGCGGGCAACTCACCGTTGCGTGGTAACAAATCGTCTGTATGTCGGTCCCGCCGCTGGTTTCGGTCACCCAGTCCGCAGCTTGGCCGCCCAACGATGACGGGCAGGCCTCGGTCGTGACCGCAGAAACGGTGCCCAACGCGTATTGTGCGTGCGCCCTGGTTGACAGCCCGATGCTTAGGAAGACCAACAAAACCGCGAATATCAGATGTTTCGCTCTCACCACACCCTCCTGAAAATGGAAACTCATGATTTACCGTCTGCAAACGAACCCAGAGGATTGCTGGCAAGCCAACAGCCCGACAACACGTCTACGGGCCAAGGTGCCGGGGGCATTTGTTTACTTCAACTATGGTTTAGGGGGAAATGCCTGTACTCAGGCGATCTACCGGATTCTGGCGCGGTTCCGCGCCACTGTCAAGATGAAGGATTCTGCAACTTTCCGCTAGAGTCGATTCTCTCCAGACGAATGACCACGCGTCTCGGTGTGTTTGCCAGCGCACAGACCACATCCCGGGAGAGAAATAATCCGATCGTAGGATGGTTTCCTTGCGACGCCCCTGGTGCCACATCCTATGCTGCTCACAGGCAAAACGTAGCAAGCTACGTCTCTACCGGCGGCCTTCCGTGGCGGAGGTCCTTGTCTAATTGCCAGGAACACTCAGCGGGTCGCTCAAGGCAATGAGTTTGCCCACGGGATACTCTTCGCGCCTGAGGGGAGTCTCCGGACTGAAGATCGTCAAGACGTGACCGCTGTTAACGCCCCGCACCAGCAACCGGTCATCCTCGACTTCTACAACTCGATACTTCTCGTCAAACACGGACATCGCCCTTTTCCTCTTGCCTCATTAGATGCGGGCAGCTCGCAGCAGAGGCTCAGGGACTATCCGTATTTCAACTCGAAGGTTTCAAAACAGGATTCCCGCCTGGGGGACACCCTGCCTTCCTCTCCCAATCCTCGCTGCGCAAATAAACCTTAACCACACCCCGATCCTGTTTGCTCTCTTCCTTACTACTCGGCATACCGGCTACTCCGCACCCGGCCAGCTTCAATTGATCGCCAATACTCCCTAACCCAGTCGCGACGAAAAAGACTCGTCGCAGGCTACGGCAGCGTGGCGGCAGCAACGGAAACATGTCCTCCGTTCGGCAGCGGGTACTTTTGACATTGGAACGCTCCTCCGGATCTAACCGCAGGCATCAGATGCTCCGACAGCCAGCCACCGTTGTAAGGCCTTTACCCGAGAGCCGGGCTTCGGCTTTCGGGCTTCGGCAAGGGCAGCCGGATTTTTGACGGGCGGTTGCCTGGGGCCGACATCCGGAAGCCCGCCCCTACTTTCATTCGCAAATGCACGGCTATCATTAGCCGGTTGAACTAGGGATCCACGCCTTCCGGCCGGGCATGCGATTTCGCAAACAAAATTTCGATCACCAGCAGGCCCGCTCCCACCACGATCGCGCTATCCGCCAGATTGAATACCGGCCACTGATAGCGCTTGACGTAGAACAGCAAAAAATCGACCACGCGGCCGCGCGCCAAACGGTCCCAAAGATTTCCTAAAGCTCCTCCCATGATCAGCGATAAGCCAACCCCCGTGATCACTTGGGCCCGGTTATTTTTCCAGAGCAAAACCGAAACCACCACCAGAGCCAGCCCGGAAAACGCAATCAGCATGTCGGTCTTCCAAGGCGCCGGCGAGTCGGCAAACATACTGAAGGCCGCGCCTGTATTCTCCGTGTGGGTAAGGCGAAAAAAGCCGGGGATAATCTGGATATGCTGATAAAGGGGAATCCGCCGCGCCGCCAGGTGCTTGGTCCAACGGTCCAGCACGACTACGATCAGGGCAATCAGCAGGTACAGGGCGCGCGCGAAGTTTTTGGTCATTCCTGATTTCGAACAAAGTGCTGCGATTCTTCAATCATCTTAAACTGCTCCAGCTTTGCCCGCACAAAGGGTAGCCGTTGATCTTCTCCGCGTCCTTCGGGGCAGTTCTCGGCGGTCTCTGCGGTTAAGAGCTTTGAGATTTTTCTTATTGCAAAAGTCGCGAAGCGGGACACAGTGCAAGTTTTGTTTACCCTTTCCGCACTTTTCCTTTGTCCAGAATACGCAGTCCATTTATTCTAGTCCGGCTTCCAGTCCCGCTTTGTGCAACAAAGCCCGGACATCCTAACTTCGCAAGACGTTGCAAGCAACGTCTCTACGATATGTGGTCGCAATGCGCGCATGAGTCAGGTCAAACGCTGGAGAGGCCGGATCGTACTGTTCCTGGCCGTGGTAGGCCCGGGAATCATCACCGCAAACGTCGACAACGACGCTGGCGGCATCCTCACCTATTCCCAGGCAGGGGCGCAATTCGGACATCTTCTGCTGTGGACCATGATTCCGGTGACCCTCTCGCTGATCGTAGTGCAGGAAATGTGCGCCCGCATGGGCGCCGTCACCGGCAAGGGATTGAGCGATCTTATCCGCGAAGAGTTCGGCTTCCGCATCACCTTCCTGATGATGGTGGGAATCCTGATCACCAACTTCGGCAACGTGGTGACCGAATTCATCGGCATCGCCACCAGCCTTGAGTTATTCGGCCTCTCCCGTTACGTCACCGTGCCCGTCTGCGGAGTAATCGTCTGGCTGATCGTGGTCAAAGGCCAGTACAAGAGCGTGGAGAAAGTCTTCTTGGCCGCCTCGTTCTTCTATATCACGTATATCTTCGCCGGGTTCTTCGCCCACCCCATGTGGAAAGACGCAAGCATCGCCACCATCAAACCGCCCGCGCTGCGTGCCTTTCGCGACCAGGCCTACCTCTATATGGTCATCGGAGTCGTGGGTACGACGATCGCACCCTGGATGCAGTTCTATCTACAATCTTCGATCGTCGAGAAGGGCGTGACTATTCGCGGGATCAAAGCCTCACGCTGGGACGTGATCGCCGGGTGCATCTTCACCGACGTGGTCGCGTGGTTCATCATCGTGACCTGTGCCGCGACCTTATACGTGCACGGCTACCGCGACATCAAGTATGCGGCGGATGCCGCCCAGGCCTTGAAGCCACTGGCGAAGGAGTACGCGTACATCCTGTTTGCAGTAGGGCTGTTCAACGCATCTCTGTTTGCCGCATCCATTCTGCCGCTTTCCACCGCCTACACCGTCTGCGAGGGCCTGGGCTTTGAATCCGGCGTGGATAAGAAATTTAACGAGGCCCCATTCTTCTATTGGCTCTATACGCTGCTGATCGTGGCCGGCGGGGCTGTTCTGCTAATCCCCGGACTGCCTCTGGTGAAGATCGCAGTGCTTTCGCAGGTAGTGAATGGCATCGTACTGCCCTTTGTGCTCATCTTCATGCTGCTGCTGATCAACAAAAAAGAGCTCATGGGGCGCTACGTGAATACTCGCCTGTTCAACGCCGTGGCCTGGCTGACGACGGTCGTCATGATCGGCCTCACCCTAGCTTGGTTCTGGACCCTCCGCGGTAGCGGATAGGAGCACGCAGTTTTGTATTCAGGTCGCAGCGGGAATTGACAGACTTCGAAAAGACCCGCTCCGCTGTTCGGCTCTGATAGCGGCGGCGGATTTCAGCCGGCGCCGCTGAAATCCGAAAAAAGAACCGGACTCCGCCCGGCGAGATTTAACTTTACGGCAGAAACGCCTTCATGCAGAACAAACTCCCGCCGGACTTTTCAAACTCCGACGTGTCGATGACCAGCGCCGTCAATCCCTCCCCACGCAAAATGCCCTCCAGATGCGGCGTCACATGCGGCGTGAGATACCGTCCCCCGGCCACAATCCCGTTACCGATGAACTTGTGCGCTTCCTCGGCAGTGAGTTCGTAAACCCGCTTCCAGAATCCGCGCAGTGTATCAAGACATTCGGGAGCATAAGCCCCGGGATAGATCAGCACCGCCTCGCTATTCAAGGGACAGAGACAAGTATCGAGGTGATAGCAATAAGGATCAACCAGCCGCAGAGCCGCGATCTCGATTCCAAGCTTCGCCATCGCCTCGCCGAATCTCTCAACCCCTCGCCGCGTCGAGCGAAATCCGTAGCCCGCATACACCCGCGAGCCATCCGGATGCCAAAGCAAATCGCCGTGCCCTTCCAGAAATTCACCGTCCAGGTCGATGTCGATAATCCTGTACCCATGCTGGGAATACCAATCGACGTAAAAAGAAACTTCTCTCTGCCGCGATGCATACACCATGCGGCTGGGAACGATAAATTTGCCGATGCCGTCGTGAAAACCCACAAACGCCTGATTGGCGGCAAAGACCATATCCTCGAGGCCCGGCACGGGAGCGATCGTTTCCACCTTGCATCCGCATTGCTCGAGCGCCGCACACAAAGCGCTCCACTGCCGTTGCGCCTTTTGCCGATCCATCGGGTCGGGTTTCACCATGTAGGGATTCTTCCGGTCGACAATATCAAAATAATCCGGAGGACACAGGAGAACGTGCTGGGTCATTTCGTTTAACCAGTCAAGTGGAGGCGGAGCAAACCGCCGGAATTTCGGTGGCATCGCAATAAACATCAACCACGAAGGACACTAAGGTACACGAAGGGGACCTGCGCCGCTTCGAGTACCTTCGTGGTTAAGTTTTGTTGAATTAGGACACCGCCTAACTTTTCTCGAACCTATGCGCCGCTCGCCTGGCGCTGCGGAGCGCGATACCCCAAGCCCATCGAGATATGCCGCGCCGCACTCTTGAGCGCTTCGAGAATGCGCGGCATGGTTTGTGCGCTCACCTGCTGCGTTGTGCCGCTCAATCCCAGGCTGGCTTCGATGGCGCCACGCTCATCGAAAACCGGCGCAGCCACACATCGCGCTCCTAGATTATTTTCCTCATCATCCACGGCGTAGCCCTGCGCGCGCACTTTTTCCAGCTCCTTGAGCAGCCGGGGCAAAGTCGTGATCGTCTTGGACGTGCGTTTTTCCATGCCACTCTTGTGTACGATCTCCTCCAGTTGCTCCTGCGGAATGTGCGCCACGATCGCCTTGCCCACACTGGTGGCGTGCACTTTCATCCGCCGCCCTACCCACGTATCCATGCGGATAAAACCCTCCGGCTCGACCTTTTCAATGTAAACCGCGTCGGCGCCATCCAAAACCGCCAGGTGGCAGGTCAGGCCGGTTTCGTGCGTAAGGCGGCGCATGATGGGCAGCGCGACGCCGCGCACGTCGCGTCCTCCCAACGCTCCCCGGCTCAGGCTGAGGATCTTCAGGCCGACGCGGTATTTCCCCGTCTCGGCGTCACGAGCCAGATATCCCCGTGATTCGAGCGTTCGAAGAATGTAGCTCGCCGAACTTTTAGGGATCTCCAGCTGGCGGCTGAACTCCGCGTTGCTCAAGCCTTCCGGCGCCTGCGCTGCGGCTTCCAAGATGGTTAAAGCCCGTTCTACCGCCACCGACGGTGAATCGGGCGCGAATTTGGTGAGGCTTGGCATGGGGGCAGCGAATCCTGTAGTCGTACAATAAAATGAATGTATGTTCATTATATTGAACAACACTCTTGACCGCAACTGGTACCGGGCCTAATCTCGGCCAGTATGGTGAATTGATGTTCACTATATTGCACAACTAAAAGCTCTCAGGAGACCAGCCGCATGTCCGCCAATGGAAACGGAAACAAAAACTCAATTCCACGTAACGTCCCCTCCCCTCTTAATCCTCAATCGCCCAGCTTGCCAGCAACGAGCGCCGAGGAAAGCGCAGCGCAATACGCGCTGGCGCAGGATTGCCTGAACTACGACTGGGCAAACAGTCCGCGCTGGAGAGGCGTCGAGCGTCCATACACGGCGGAAGATGTTTTGCGCTTGCGCGGCTCAGTCCACATTGAGCACAGTTTGGCTCGTCTGGGAGCGGAGCGACTGTGGGAGATGTTGCAGAACGAACCCTATATCAACGCGCTCGGCGCCGTCACGGGAAACCAGGCCGTGCAGCAGGTGCAAGCCGGCCTGAAGGCGATTTACGTAAGCGGATGGCAAGTCGCGGCCGACGCCAATAATGCCGGACAAATGTATCCCGACCAGAGTCTGTACCCCGCCGACAGCGTCCCTAATTTGTGCCGGCGCATCAACAGCGCGCTGCAGCGCGCCGATCAGGTTCATCATGCGGAAGGCAAAGTGGCTCCCGGGCAGAGCTGGTTTGTGCCCCTGGTGGCCGACGCCGAGGCCGGCTTCGGCGGAACTCTGAATGCGTTCGAACTGATGAAAGCCATGATCGAGGCGGGCGCGGCCTGCGTTCACTTCGAAGATCAGCTTTCGTCGGCGAAAAAGTGCGGCCATCTCGGAGGCAAGGTTCTCGTTCCCACCACCGAAGCCATCCAGAAACTCGTAGCTGCGAGGCTTGCCGCCGATGTGCTCGGCGTGCCGACACTGGTGATGGCTCGCACCGATGCCGACAGCGCCACCCTGCTGACCAGCGACGTCGATCCCCGCGACCGTCAATTCTGCAATGGCGAGCGCACCTCAGAAGGCTTCTTCCGCATTCGCGGCGGCATCGAGTCCGCCATCGCGCGCGGCCTGGCCTACGCTCCCTATGCCGATCTGCTCTGGTGCGAAACGTCGCATCCCGATATAGAGGAAGCGCGGCAGTTCGCCGATGCAATCCATGCCGAGTATCCCGGAAAAATGCTGGCCTACAACTGCTCCCCCAGTTTCAACTGGCGCAAAAAACTCGACGAAGAAACCATCGCGCGTTTCCAGCCCGAACTCGCCCGGATGGGCTACAAATTCCAGTTCGTAACGCTGGCTGGCTTCCACGCGCTGAACCTGAGCATGTTCGAACTGGCGCGCGGTTACAAAATGACGGGCATGACGGCCTATTCGCGGCTGCAGGAAAAAGAATTCAGCAGCGAAACTCAATTCGGCTACGAAGCCGTCAAGCACCAGCGCTTTGTCGGCACCGGCTATTTCGACCAGGTGCAGCAAGTCATCAGCAGCGGTCTGGCTTCCACCACGGCGCTGGCCGGATCAACTGAGGCCGAACAGTTCGGCGGCGGGAAGTCCATGGTTCAACCGAAACCAGGCCCGGACTCCGCTCACAAGCCTGCCCCAAGCAATCGCCCGCACACACCGGTCCAAACTGAGCGCGAACCTGAGGAAATGCTTCTTCCCTCCGGAGACTAGAACCGATAAGCCAAACGACTAGTCTTGAAGGCCCGGTCCGATAACAGACCGGGTCTTTTTGTTGTGTCTGGGAACATTCCCCGCTGCGCCCTCGTACTGCCGAGAAAGATGGCGGTGTGAAGATATCGACCGCAAACCGGCAATGATGTGATAAATTGCCGGTCAAACGCTGCGCATCGTTACGTTGCAATTTGAAACATCGAGGAGGCACACTCCATTGGCCGTCACAATTACTGGTCTGTCGAAAACCTATCCCAACGGCGTCAAGGCGTTGAAAAATGTTTCGCTCACCATCGGCAACAACATGTTCGGGCTGCTCGGCCCCAACGGCGCCGGAAAGAGCACCCTGATGCGCACCGTGGCCACGCTGCAGGAGCCCGACAGCGGCTCGATACAGCTTGACGGCATCGACGTGCTCAAGCAGAAAAATGAAGTCCGCAAGCTGCTTGGGTACTTGCCGCAGGAGTTTGGAGTCTATCCCAAGATGTCGGCCATCGACATGCTGCACCACCTCGCGGTGATGAAAGGCGTCACCTCCTCCTCCGAACGCAAGGAGATGATCGACGCGCTTCTGCAGCAAACGAATCTCTGGGATGTGCGCAAGAAAGCGCTCAGCACTTTCTCCGGCGGCATGAAGCAGCGCTTTGGCATCGCCCAGGCGTTGCTGGCGAACCCAAAGCTCATTATCGTGGACGAGCCCACTGCCGGGCTGGATCCGGCCGAGCGCAACCGCTTCCTCAACCTGCTGAGTTCCATTGGCCGCGAGGTCACAGTGATTCTTTCCACGCACATCGTGGATGATGTGCGCGAACTGTGCGCTCGCATGGCGATCATCGCGCAGGGCGAGTTGCTGCTGGAAGGCGCTCCCACCGACGCCATGGCAGCGCTGCGCGGCAAAATCTGGAGCAAAATCGTCAGCACTGACGACGAACTGCGCGCGCTTGAATCGCAGATGAAGATTATTTCCACCCATCTGGTCGGCGGACAGCATGAAATCCGCGTCTATGCCGACTCCAATCCCGGCGATGGCTTCCGCCCCGTCGATTCGGATCTTCAGGATGTCTACTTCCTGAATCTTTCAAAATCGGCCGCGAACTGAGCAAAGCAGGAGCAGACGAAATGTTTTGGGAATTTTTCTTGTTCGAGTTAAGACTGCGGCGCAAGAGCATTTCCACCTATATCTACTTCTTTGTCTGGCTGGCCTTCAGCTTCCTGTGCGTGGCTTCGGAAAACTTCGGCCCGGTAAGCTTCGGCAACGGCAAAGTTTTGCTGAACGGGCCCTATGCGGCGACCCTGAACGACGCCTTCAGCTGCGTGTTCGGAATCATCATCATCGCGGCGATTTTTGGCACGTCGATCCTCCGCGATTTCCAACGCGACACCTACCAGATGCTGTTCACCAAGCCAATCTCGAAGTTCGCCTACCTCGGCGGACGTTGGGCCGGCTCGTTCGTGGTCACGGTCTTCGCCTTCTCCGGCTGCATGTTGGGAGAATTCCTCGGCACCTTTGCCCCCTGGGCCGACCATTCCCGCATCGGCCCCAATCATCTCTGGTGGTACTTGCAGCCGTTTCTTTCCATCACCGTGGTTCAGATTTTTGTACTGGGATCGCTTTTCTTCGCGGTAGCCGCGCTTTCGCGAAAAATCTTTGTCGTGTATGTGCAGGGCGCCGCTTTGTTCGTCATCTACCTCATCGGCCTCACCGCTTTCAGCGCCACCCGATCGCTGGAGCGCTTCTGGTCGGGCGTCTTCGACCCCATCGGCCTCATTCTTATCGACGACATCACCCGCTATTGGACTGTCGTCGAAAGAAACACTTTATTATTCAGCTGGTCACCGCATGCGGGAGCAGGGGTATTTCTTTACAACCGTCTGCTGTGGCTCTCGGTGGGCTTCGCCTCGCTGGCCGTCACCTGGGTGTTGTTTCCCATGTCGGCGGAAGCGCTCACCGCCACTTCCCAGGGCCGCCGCGCCGCCAAGGCCAAGCAACAGGAAGAAGCAGAACTCAGCCCGGTTCGCTCGGTGGTGGCGGCGCGCCTTCCACGCGTGCGCCAGATTTTCTCCAGTTCCACAACCTGGGCGCAATTCGTTTCCCTGTCGCGCCTGCGCATCAGCACGATTCTGCATGAAGTTCCCTTCTGGGCGATCGTTGGCCTGATGATTGGCTTCGCAGTGAACAATGGATACTTTGCCGGCCGCGTCGCGGAGATCAACGTCTGGCCCGTGACCTATCTCATGGTGCAGGCGGTCGAAGGCGGAGCGACGCTGTTCTTCTTCATCGTTGCCGGTCTCTATGCGGCAGAACTGATCTGGAGGGAGCGCGACATCCACTTCGAAGGCATTCACGACGCCCTGCCTATGCGCGAAAGTGTCGACTGGCTTTCGAAACTGGTCGCCATTGCATTCGTCGAACTGTTCCTGCTGACCGTGACCATGCTCTGCGGCATCTTCATGCAGACCATCGCCGGCTACTACCACTACGAACTCCTGCAATATTTCAAAGAGCTTTACATCATCGTATTCCCGCAGATCATGGCCTTTGCTTTGCTGGCCATGTTTATCCAGACCGTGGTGTCCAATAAATTTGTCGGCCACGCCATCGCCATCGGCCTTATCGTGCTCGTTCCGATCCTCTTTAACTTCGGCTGGGAAAACACGCTGTATCTTTACGACAACACTCCGCCGTACACCTACAGCGACATGAATGGCTACGGCCACTTCGTGCCCGCGCTCACATGGTCGCTGATTTACTGGCTGGCCGTCTCCGCTTTTTTCGGCGTGATCTCGATTGCGCTGGCGCGCCGTGGCACCGACGAAGGTCTGCGGGCGCGCTTGAGCCTCGCCGCGGGACGCGCACCTCGCCTGATACCCGCTGCGGTCCTATGTCTCGGAGCGGCGGCAGGCAGCGGCGCCTGGTACTACTACAATGCCCACGTGCTGAACGAATACCTGAATGCCAAACAACGCCGCGACATTCAGGCGGATTACGAGCGCGACTTCAAGAAATACGAAAGCCTGCCCCACCCGAAAATAATTGCGGTCGACGCCAGGGTCGATATTGATCCTGCCCACCGCTCATTTTCTGGCTGGGGAAAATACACGCTGCAAAATAAAACCTCCCAGCCCATCTCTCAAATTCACCTGACCGACGGGAATCAGTCGGTCTCGCATGTACAATTCGACCGGCCCTTTCATCTCGTCAGTTCGAGCGCCCGCCATATGTATTCCATCTATGCGCTGGATCAGCCGCTCGCCCCCGGCGAAACCATGCAGCTCACCTTCAACGTCGGGTACTTTTCTCACGGCTTCCGCGACGGCAACGAAAAAGCCGAACTCGCCTATAACGGCACGTTCTTCGATGCCAGCTATTTCCCCAGCATCGGCTACGTTCAGGGCAACGAACTCGACGATCCCCGCCGCCGCCGCGAGGAGAATCTCGGTCCGCTCGAAGAGATGGCGCCGCGCGGCGATCCCGAGCAATCGCTCTATAACCTCTTCACCCACGATTCCGACTGGATCAAATATCACACCGTAGTAAGCACTTCCGCGGACCAGATTGCCATCGCTCCCGGCTACCTTCAACACGACTGGATTGACGGCGATCGCCATTACTACGAGTACGACATGGGGCCGACGTCGATCGCAAATTTCTATGCCTACATCTCCGCCCGCTATCGCGTGAAGCGCGAAGACTACAAAGGAACCAGGCTTGAGGTTTATTACAATCCCGGCCACGAGTACGACATCGACGATATGCTCGATGCCACCAAGGCCGGCCTCGACTACTATCAGGCGAATTTCAGCCCCTATCAGTTCGCCCAGTTCCGCATCATGGAGTTTCCCCGGTATCGGCAATTCGCCCAGTCCTTCTCCAACACCGTGCCCTATTCAGAAGGAATCGGCTTTATCGAGCACATGGTCAAGAAAGATGACATCGACTTCACCTATTTCGTGACTGCGCACGAACTCGGCCACCAATGGTGGGGACATCAGTTGATCGGCGGTAACGTGCAAGGCTCCAACATGATGGCAGAAACTCTCGCCGAGTATTCCGCGCTCATGGTCATGCAGAAAAAATACGGCAAGGACAACATGCACCGCTTCCTCCGCCACGAACTCGATCGTTATCTGCGGGGGCGCGGCGGTGAAGTCCGCCACGAACCTCCACTCGCTCTGGTCCAGCGCGAACCCTATGTCTGGTATCAGAAGGGCGGGCAGGTCATGTACACCCTTGCCGATTACATTGGCGAGGATAAGGTGAACGCGGCTCTGCGCAACTTTCTGCTGCAGTATCGCTTCGCCAACTCCACAAACTCTGAAACCGCTCCCTATCCCGATACCCGCCTGCTGGAAGCCGCGCTGCGCGACCAGACTCCGCCGGAGTTGCAATATCTGATCGATGACGGCTTCGAATCGATCGTCCTGTATGACGACAAAGCGGAAACCGCCACCGTCACCCCCACCCCCGACCATAAATTCAAAGTCACACTCACGGCTCAGGCGCGCAAGGTGAAGGCCGACGGCAACGGCAACGAAACCCCTGTGCCGCTGCACGATTACATCGAAGTCGGCATATTCAAAGGCAAGAAAGGCGAGGAGCAGCCGCTATATCTGAAAAAAGAAAAGCTCACGCAGGAACAGAACACTTTCGAGATCGTAGTCGATGAAATGCCCACGCGCGCCGGCATCGACCCCTACAACAAACTGGTCGACCGCATAGCCGACGACAATATGATTGACGTCACTAAACCGTAATCCCCACCCACCGATCCTGGCTCGTCACTTTGCACCGGGCGTCATACTGAAGCCCTGCCTTTTCACCAGCGGCGCGAAGGATCTCCGGGGCACGGTTATTTCGATCGATCACGAGCTTAGTTCTCACGGTTAGCCGCGCGCGCCTTTGCTATAATGAACTGCTGCTGAAACGCGTGTTTTCCCCTCCGTGCGGAAGTGGTGGAACTGGCAGACACACCATCTTGAGGGGGTGGCGCCGAAAGGCGTGGGGGTTCAAATCCCCCCTTCCGCACCATAACATTCTTAAAAATTAGGACTTTTCAATTCCATGATCATCCTCGTTACCATCATCCACGTACTGGTTTGCCTCTTTCTGATCATCGTCGTTCTTCTCCAAAGCGGTAAAGCGGGAGACATTTCCGCAGCCTTCGGCGGCCAGGGCAGCCAGGCTGCATTCGGCCCCCGCGGCGCCGCTACGGCGCTCTCCAAGGCGACCACCATCTCGGCCGTTCTGTTTATGCTCACCTCCATCACTCTTTCCATCAACGCCATCAAACACAGCGGCCCCAACTCCGTGCTGACAGGGGTAAAATCGGCGCCTGCCAAGACCCAACCCGCTGCCCCCGCAAAGCCTCCCGCGCCGCCCGCTCAGAAGTAAGCTGCAGTGTTAAGCTTTCGAAAATCAGCAAAATCTAACCATCTCTACACACTTCGCTGTAATTGTATTTCCCCCATGCGGATGCTAACATCCGACTACGGCACTAATAGCCAGGAGGATTTCGTTATGTCAGATCGTGATGGCAATAGCTTCGTATGGTTTCTAGCTGGAATGGGGTTGGGCGCTTTGGTCGGAGTGTTATATGCTCCGCGGTCGGGCAGCGAGACTCGTGAGGCTCTCCGCAGTCGTGCCGAAGAAGGACGCGAATACGTCCGTGAACGCGCGCGCGAAGCCCGCGGGCAGGCTAACGAGTGGGTTGATCGCGGACGCGATGTGGTGAACCAGCAGAAAGATCAGTTCCGCGCCGCTTACGAGGCCGGCCGTCAGGCTTATCAGGAAGCAACGGCTGAGACGGTCCGGGCACCGAAGGATATGTAATTTGTTGGAGTCGAAGGTTTGGCGCCCTTGTCTGCCAGTAATGCCAACGGCTCAGGAAGACGCTCATGGATAACCTAACTCCAATCTTCATCGCGCTCACCGGCGCCGCCGTGCTTCTGCAGGCCGGAGTTTTGGTTGGAATCTATCTCTCTCTGCGGAAGAGCAGCGCCCGTATGGAGGCCATAGCCGCCGAGGTTAAGAACAAAGCGCTGCCGGCCCTGGAGAAGGCGCAGGCCCTTCTGACCGAACTTCAACCGAAACTGGCCGCAATCTCCGACAACGTCGTGGAAACTACCACCCTGGCGCGCGCTCAACTGCAGCGCGTGGACGCTACTGTTAACGATGCCTTGGATCGCGCCCGCTTGCAGGTGATCCGCGCCGACGAGTTGCTCACCCGCACTATCGACCGCGTCGAGGCCACTTCCGAGATCGTGCAAAAAACCGTAGTCTCGCCCGTACGTCAGGTCTCCGGCTTGATTCAGGGAGTCACTGCCGGCATCGAGTTCCTGTTCGCCGGCCGCGGCCGCAGAAACGGCGGTAGCCGCGAGGGCCGCCGCGCCGTGCCCCAGGACGAGATGTTTATCTAAGAGTTTTGAAAGGGCGCGGCTTCCATCCGCGCCGCAAGAACTCCACAAGATTCAACACCGGCTTTTATCCGCCCATCGAAGATGCGCTATCTTGTTCGAGCCCGCGTCAAACCCGGTCGCGAAACCGACCTGAGGCAAGCCATCGAAAACCAATCCCTCGGCCACGGCTCGGTCGCTGAAGGCGAATACCTCCGCAACATGAACGAAGCCCGCCTTTTTGACGACGAGACCGTGCGCTGGGTCGAAGTCTGTTACTGTCCCACCCCCCTGCAGGAAGAGCGCCCCTACTGGGAAGAATACTTCGATCTCACCAAGGTGCAGGATGCTCACGACCGCCGCAAGTGCCGCGACGAAAACGGCAGCGAACCCTGGGCGTGTGGAGACTGCGATTGCACGGCGCGGCTGGAGCAGAAGCTGAAGTCCACTGGCGCCGGCTTCGTCCAATCACTCGGAGAGCACAATCAGGGGGACTCACCCCGCAGCTAGCCCCGTTCGTACCGAACCTTCAATAGCGTCTCGCCGGACGGTCGCACTACACTGGTTCTGCGACTTCGGTCGCTCACCCCATCGACCATGGCAAACACCTACAAACTTACGCTCGACACATTTCTGGATACGACACGGACCACGATAGCCGCAGTAGCTTCTCTGCTGCTGGCTCGCCTGTTGAAGCTTCCCGAGTTTTATTGGGCGCCGATTTCCGCCATCGTTATTATTCAGTCCACCATCGATCCGAGAACGCTGGCATGGCAGCGCTTTGCCGGGACTGCATTGGGCGCGGCGATGGGAGCGCTGATCGCCACATTTTTCTCCAGCAGCACCCTGGTGTACGCGGTCGCAGTTTTCTTGTGCGGAGTGCTCTGCGCTCTTTTGCGGTTCGGCGGCGCTTACCGCTTTGCGGCGATTACGGTGAGCATTGTTCTATTAATCGCGCACCAACATCCGGCCTGGATCGTGGCTTTGCATCGCTTTGTGGAAGTGTCGGTGGGTATTGCGGTAGCACTCGGGTTAGCCGAAGTGTGGCCCAATCGCGCGTGATGCCCTACGTGATCCAGGCTCCGCCGACGACAATATCGCCGTCATAGAACACCGCTGCCTGCCCCGGAGTAATTGCCCGCTGCGGCACGTCAAAGGTAGCCAGAATCTCGTCGTCGCCAATCTTCTCGATCAGGGCCGATGCCGGCTCGTGGCGGTGCCGAATCTTCACCGTCACCCGCATCGGCTCGCGCAACTCGTCAACAGAAATGAAATTCACGCGCCGTGCGCGCAGCGTGCGCGAATAAAGATGCTCATCGCCGCCCACGACGACCTGCTTCTCTGCGCCGTTGATCTGAATCACATACAGCGGCGAACCCGTCGCCACGCCCAGTCCCTTGCGCTGGCCGACGGTGAAATTGTGAATGCCGCCATGCTCGCCAATCACTTCGCCGCTGGTTGTAACCAGTTCGCCTGCTGAATCCGGCAACGCTTCGCCCTGATCGGCGAGGTAAGCGTCGATGAAGCGCTTGTAGTCGCCGCCGGGGACAAAGCAGATTTCCTGCGAGTCCGGTTTCTCGGCCAGAGCCAGCCCGTGCTGGCGAGCTAACTCGCGCACCTCTGGCTTGGTCATGCCGCCGAGGGGAAACAGCGTGCGGCTGAGTTGCTGCTGCGTGAGGCCGAACAGAAAATAAGTCTGGTCCTTGCTGCGGTCGGCCGGACGCTTGAGCAGCCAGCGTCCGCGCGCATCGTCATATTCGACCCGGGCATAGTGCCCAGTGGCAACGTACTCGGCGCCGATCTGCCGCGCGACCCCGTGAAGCTGATCGAATTTCAGATGGTTGTTGCAGAGGCTGCACGGAATCGGCGTCCGCCCCGAAAGATATTCGGCGACAAACGGCCGCACCACGTCGCGCTCGAATCGCTCCTCATGGTTCACGACATAGTACGGGATGCCGAGATGCTCAGCCACCCGCCGGGCATCGTAGACGTCTTCGAGGGAACAGCAGCGCCCGGTTACCGACTCGGGCATGCCCTCGTGCCCGGCCAGCCGCCTCTGGTTCCAGAGCTGCATGGTCAAGCCGATAATGTTATTCCCTTCCGCCCGCAACATGGCCGCGACAGTCGAGGAATCGACTCCGCCCGACATGGCTGCGGCGATGGTTTTGGTTCGATCGTTCATTGCAATCGTTAACGTCGTACCAGAGACGCCGCAGGTATCCGATCCATAGGTTCGTACTTCAATCCAGCCCCTCGTAAACTGGCAACTTGCCCGTCCGGCATGAACAGCATCCAACACTCGTCATCGGGTGAGGAATCCGTATAAGGCTTGCAGCGCAGCCGTAGATCGTGATCAAACGCAAAGTCCGTCGACATTCGTTGTGAATCGAAGGTAAAACTCTTCAGTTCCGCTCCGTTCAAGTTGTCTATCGCCAGTTGCATGAGCTTTCTTTTCGACTCGGAGTGAGCGAGCAATCTATCATTTGAACGCAACTCCCATTCGCACAGGTACACCCAAAGGTGCCACTCGCCATGGTAGTGACGATGGTACAAACGCTTTTGTCCAAACTCGAGCGTGACGAAGCTCCCGTACCCAACCGCTGCGCCCCAAGCTCTCAGCCCAATCAAGGGGCGGAGCAATGTGTCGATCTCTTTCTTCAGCTGCATGTTTATCTCGGGAACATCGCTAAACCTATATCTACGATCTCATCAATTGTATGGCCGCTGCCGCTTATCTCATCGTGTAATCTTCGCCGTTCCGCAGCAATTAACCTTCGGCGCAATTCAGCCTCGATCCGTCGAACTGCTTCATCAAACTGGCGGTTCTGGTCACGATTTGTCACATAGCTACGGATCGATACGCCGGACTCAGCTCCCTCAGCCGCGCCACCGTCTCCGGCACCAGGGCCAGCGCGAACTCGATCTCTTCTTCTGTATTCTGCTTGCCCAAACTAAATCGCACGCTGGCCCGCGCCCGATCCGCTCTCAGTCCCATCGCAATCAACACGTGCGACGGCTCAATCGCTCCCGAAGAACACGCGGCGCCCGTGGAAACCGCCAGACCCTTGAGGTCGAGCGCGATCACCATCGCTTCGCCATCGATGTGATCGAAATAAATGTTGGTCGTGTTCGGAACGCGCGGCGCGCCCTCGCCGTTCACCGCAGCTTCCTCAATCTGAGCCAGAATGCCCTGCTGAAGCCGATCGCGCAACGTGCCCATCTTTTTATCATCGCCACGCTCGAAACTCTGCAATGCCACTTCCGCCGCCCTGCCCAGGCCCACAATACCAGGAACGTTTTCAGTTCCCGCGCGCCGGGAGCGCTCGTGCCGGCCGCCGTAAAACAGCGGCTGAAGATGCGTCCCCTTGCGTACGTACAGTGCACCCACCCCCTGCGGCGCATGCATCTTGTGGCCGGATATCGTAAGCACATCACAGCCGATCTTCTTCACATCGATTGGAACCTTGCCCGCAGCCTGCACCGCGTCGGTATGGAAGTGAACCTCAGCTTCGGCTGCGATTTTTCCAATTTCCTCGACTGGCTGCAACGCCCCGGTTTCGTTGTTCGCCATCATGATCGAAATCAATCTCGTGTTCGATCTCAACGCGCGCCGCACATCGTCCGGATCAACCAATCCCCGCCCATCCACCGGCACATAGCTTACCTCGCAGCCCGCCTCCTGCAGATGCTTGCAGGCGTGAAGCACTGCATGGTGCTCGATGGTGGAAGTAACAATGTGATCTCCGGGGTTCACCAGCCCCGCGACCGCCAGATTGTCGCCCTCGGTCCCGCCGCTGGTGAACACGACTTCTGCAGGGCGGCAACCCAGCAGAGCCGCGACCGAATCCCTCGCCCGCTCCACCGCAGCTCGCGTCTCCTGCCCCTGATGATGAATCGACGAAGCATTGCCAAAGCGTTCGCCAAAGTATGGACGCATTACGTCGAAGACCTCGGGCAGAACCGGGGTGGTCGCGTTATTATCGAGGTATATGCGAATAGGACCCACGTCTCTATTCTACGCGGGTGCGGCGTCGATTGCGGACTCGATGGCTTACCCTACCGGCTTTCCATCGCCACATACCGGTTGGGATACTCCGGCCCCAGATACTCCGCCCGCGGCCGGATCAGCCGGTTGTCATCGAGTTGCTCGATCACATGCGCCGCCCATCCGCTGATTCGGGATACCGCGAATACTGGAGTAAACAAATCTTCATCGATTCCCAAAACATGATAGGTGGAAGCCGAGTAGAAGTCGACGTTCGCATTCAACTTCTTTTCCGTCCTCACCAGCTTCTCAATCTTGTCTGACATCTCATACCACTGCGGCTGACCGCTCGTCCGCCCCAAATCCCGCGACATCACGCGCAAGTGCGTGGCCCGCGGATCTTCCGTGTGATACACGCGATGGCCGAAGCCCGGAACTTTCTTCTTTTGCCCCAGCATATTGCGAACGTAGTCCTCGGGATCGGACTTCTGACGCTCGATGGTTTCCAGAATGCGAAACACGGCTTCATTCGCCCCGCCATGCAATGCTCCCTTCAGGGCGCCGATTGCAGAAGTGATCGCGGCGTGCATATCCGCCAGCGTAGCCGCAGTCACGCGCGCCGCAAAAGTCGACGCATTCAGTTCGTGGTCGGCATGAAGGATCAGGGCAATATCCAGCGCCCGTTCGGCGGTAGAAGACGGCTTCGATCCATTCAACTGCAGCAAGAAATTAGCAGCATGCGAGAGCGAGCGATCGGCTTCAACAACCGGCTTGCCCTTGCGAATGCGGTCATAGGCGGCAACAATCATCGCGATCTGCGATGTGAGGCGAATCGCCTTCCGAATGTTCGCATCGTGATCGTTGTTCTTTACGTCCGCATCGTAAAACGCCAGCGCAGAAACCGCGGTGCGCAAAACATCCATCGGTTGCGCCGCCTTGGGAGCTTCACGCAGAATCTGCAGAATGGCGGGATCGAGCTGCCGCTCCAGCGCTAAACGCTGCTGCAGATCTTTCTGTTCGTCTGCCTTGGGCAAGCGGCCAAACCACAGCAGATAGCAGGTCTCTTCAAAAGTGGAGTGCTCGGCGAGTTCGTGAATGTCGATGCCGCGATAAGCCAGGACGCCGCGGTCGCCATCGATATAACAAACGCTTGAGTTGGTGGCAACAATGCCTTCCAGGCCTTTCGGGGCCTGCGTGCTGGTAACGCTCGACATAGTTTCTCGCCTGGTTCGGTGGATTAGGTTGCAGGGCCGCGCGAGGGAGTGCGCGGGTAATGCAACTTTTATTTATACGCCAAAAAGCTCGCACATTCCAGACGCCGCGTGGCGCTTTTTGCCAGCTTCTTTGCCCGCAGAGTATATTTAAACCTTGAACTATTAGCTCACCGAGGAAACAGACTTCTCTCGCAGCCCCCCCCGGAGGATACTTTGAAGCGCTTCTTCTCGATTTGCCTTGCCCTGTGTTTTTTCTTCTCCACAATCGCCTCCGCCGATGAAGGCATGTGGCTTTACAACGAGCCTCCAAAAGACAAGATCAAGGCCAAGTACGGCTTCGAACTGACCCAGCAGTGGCTCGATCACGTCCGCCTCTCCTCAGTGCGATTCAACAATGGAGGCTCCGGTTCGTTCGTTTCTGCCGACGGGCTCACCTTCACCAATCACCACGTTGGCGCGGCTTGCGTTCAGCAGCTCTCCTCCGAAGGCCACGACTATATCAAGACCGGCTTCTACGCCAAAACCGAGGCGGACGAAGCCAAATGTCCCAGCCTCGAGCTGAACCAACTTGTCGGCATCGAAGACGTCACCGAGAAAGTGGACGCCGGGGTCAAACCGCAAATGTCGGCCGCGGAAGCCGGCCAGGCCCAGCGCGCCGCCATGACGCAGATCGAAAACGACTGTGCCAAATCCACCGGCCTGCGCTGCGATGTAGTCACGTTCTACTCAGGCCAGGTTTACAACCTTTATAAATACAAAAAATATACCGATGTCCGTTTAGTCTTTGCGCCGGAGTTTGACGCCGCTTTTTTCGGCGGCGACCCTGACAACTTCACTTATCCTCGCTACGATCTGGACATTACATTTTTCCGCGTATACGAGGACGGCCATCCCGCGCATCTTGACAACTACCTGAAGTGGTCGCGTACCGGAGTGAAAGACGGCGATCTGATCTTCGTTTCCGGTCACCCCGGAATGACCAACCGCCTGCAGACCATGGCTCAACTCGAATTCACCCGCGATGTGACCTACCCCATGCTCTTGAAATCCGTTAAGCAGCGCATCGCCGTACTCGAAGACTTCAGCAAGCAATCGGAAGAAAACGCCCGCATTGCGAAAGAGGACATCTTCGGCCTCCAGAATACGCAAAAAGCGGTTCTGGGTTACCAATCTGGATTGCTCGATAAATCGCTGATGGCGGCCAAGCAGAGCGACGAAGCGAAATTGCGCGCAGCCTACAAGGCGGACCCGAAAACTTCCGGAGCTCCTGATCCCTGGGATGAAATTGCGCAGGCTATGAATCTCCAGCGCAATATTTACCTCCAGCTCACCTACATCGAGCGCCTGCGCGGATTCGCGCTCGGTGGAGGATTGCCGCAAGTCGCTCGAATCCTGGTACGGTCGGCCAGTGAGAAATCCAAGCCGAATTCGGACCGTCTGCGCGAATATCGCGATTCGGCCCTGGCATCGCTCGAGCAGCAGTTGTTCTCTACAGCGCCCGTTTACAAAAACCTCGAAACGCTTCGCCTCTCTGATTCTCTGGGCGACATGGAACAGACTCTCGGCAAGGACAACCCGGACGTGAAAGCGGTTCTGAACGGCAGAACCCCCGCCGATGCCGCGAAAGAAATGATCGCCGGCACCAAACTCGACGATGTGGCCGTGCGCAAGCAGCTTTACGAGGGCGGCGAGGCCGCTATCAAGGCCAGCAACGATCCTCTCATCGTGGCTATGCGCGCCATCGAACCGGACGCCCTCACCGTGCGCAAGCAGTTCGACGACCAGATCGATTCTGTAGCCCGCCGCGATGGCACCATCATCGCCAAAGCGCGCTTCGCCCAAAGTGGTTTCAGCCAGCCGCCCGATGCCACTTTCACTCTCCGTCTGAGTTATGGCGCGGTGAAGGGATACGAAGAAAACGGCAAGCCCATCTCTTACTTCACGAAAATGGGCGGCGCCTTTGAGCACGCCGCCGAACACAACAATCAGCCTCCTTATAAGCTGCCGGATAGTTGGACAAGTGCGAAATCGAAACTTGACCTGAAGACTCCACTGAACTTCGTTTCCACTGCCGATATCATCGGCGGCAACTCCGGCTCGCCTACCGTCAATAAGCAGGGAGAAGTGGTCGGCATCATTTTCGATGGCAACATCGAATCGCTGCCGAGCAACTTCGCCTACACTGATGCGCAGTCGCGCGCTGTTTCCGTCGATTCGCGCGGCATTCAGGAAGCCTTACGCAAAATCTACAACGCAACTGCGCTGGCGGATGAGCTGATGGAAACCAAAGGCGCGTCACCGAAGGCGGCAAGCGCAAAGTAAAGTGCAGCGTTGAAAGGACGCGGCTTCGAGGACAGCTTTGAAAGGATAGCTTCGAGGACAGCTTTGAAAGGACAGCTTTGAAAGGGCGCGGCTTCCAGCCGCGCCGCAAGGCCCTCAATAAATAGCGGCTTTAGCCGCTGAAGGCTATCCGCCGCAATCTTTGAGTTTCCTCCGCGAGAAACTAACCATAGTTCTTTCGTGTTCATGCTAGAATCTCCCATCTTCGTGGGAGGCATTCATGGGCCAACCGGTGGTTCACTTCGAAATTGGCTGTCGCGATCAGGCCAAAACCGTCGGCTTTTTTGCGGATCTTTTTGGCTGGAAGATGCAGGCCGCGGGTCCCGCCACCATGATCGAAACCGGCAGCGCCGCCGGCATCCATGGCCACATCACCAACCTGGGCCACGAGCCGCACCAATACACAATTTTCTACGTGCAGGTGGATGACGTGCAGGGCTATCTCGACAAAGCTGAGAGCATGGGCGGGAAAACGGTGGTGCCTCCAGTCGAGATTCCCACCGGTACTTTCGCATGGTTCGCCGATCCCGGCGGAAACACGATTGGGTTGTGGAAGCCGAAGTAGACGCTGATCAGGCCGGCCAGATACTCAGCGCCGTCTTGCTGAGAATTTGCTGCTGCATCTCGTGGCTTAGGGGCAGAGCGCAAAATTCTTCCAGATTCTTTTTGATATCCGGCACGCCCGGCCCCGGCCAGTCTGTTCCGAAAAGAGTCTTGTGCGCGATCTCGTCGAGGCGTGGAAAATACTTGAGCAATGTCTTGGGCGGAATGCCGCTGATGTCGAGATAGACGTTCGCATGACGGCGTATCAGAAAAAAAGCGGTCTGCATCCACAGCGGCCGGCCGCCATGCGCCAGCAGAATTTTTAGTTTGGGAAAATCCACGGCGACGTCGTCGACGTACATTGGGTCGCCGTACTTGTTCCGCGCCCCGGGAAAAATCGATGTTCCCGTGTGAAACATCACCGGCACTCCATTCGCCTCGGCCGCGCGATAAATCATCTCCAGTTCCTTCACTCCGTTCAGATAATCGTTCGGAAACAGCAACTGGTGTGGAGGATGAATCTTGATCATGCGGATTCCCAGCCGCAGAATCTGCTCCATGTCGGCGAGAACGTTAGTCGTGTGCCGGGGATGCAGGCTCCCGCAGGAGAGCAGCCGCTTCGGATCTTCCTTCACGTAATCCGCGATGAACTGATTTACCCCGTTGGTGAAGCCGATCACTTCGGGTGCAACGTAGTTGATGAGCACCGCGCGCTCGATGCCGCATGCATCCAGATATTTCAGGAAAGCCCTGGGTGATCGGCAGAATTCGACAATCTGATCGAAGTTCGGCCGCTTCTTCTTCATCAGCTCCAGCGCATCCGGCCGGAACATCTCAATCGGTTGGATATGAATGTGGCAGTCAGTGATCATTCGTTTTCGTTCAGTTGCTCGCCGCCGCGAGCACGGCGCGCTTGGCGAACACGCGAATCATCTCCCGCCGGTATTCAGGCGTCAGCGCCGACGTGGTCAACGGCTTGGCCGTACGTGCGGCCAAATCGCCGGCCGCTTCCGCCAGAGCTTCATCCACGACTTTCCCGATCAGCATCCTACCCGCGCCTTCCACCAGCATCGGCGCAGGATTAACCGCTGTCATTGCGATTCTCGCGTCACTCACGTGTCCATTCGACCGCTTCATCACTACCGCGACGCCGGCCAGCGGATAATCGATAGATCCCCGTACTCGCAGCTTGCGGTACACCCCGCGATAACCCGCCGATTCCGCCGGCAGAAACACGCGCGTCACGAGTTCATCCGTTCTCAAATTTCGATACTGCAGTCCATCACCGGTATAAAAATTCCGCAGCGCCACGCGCCGCAGGCCACTCGGGCTCGCAAGTTCAATCTCCGCGTTCAGGCAAAGCAACGCCGGAGGTGTATCTCCCGAAAACGCGGCCCAGCATTTCGTACCGCCCGGAGCCACGTGGCAAAGATCGCCATCCTTCTTAATACAGAAACCGCAGCCTTTACGCCAGGCAAGAGATTGGTTGTACCACAGGCAGCGGGTATCGAGGCAGATGTTTCCCCCGATCGTTCCCATGTTGCGCAGCACCGGTGACGCCACGGTCGCGGCGGCTTCAGTAAGAACAGAAAAGTGCTTCCGCAGGTGAGCCGATCGCTCAATCGCGCTAAGCGTAGTGAGTGCGCCGATCTCGACAGCTCCGCCGTTATGCGGCCGGATTCCCCGCAGTTCGGTAATCCTCCCCAAGTCGAGCACATACTGCGGCTCAAACAATTTCTGCCGCATGGAGGGTATCAGGTCGGTGCCGCCGGCCAGCACGCGGATGTTGCCCGAGTGCGCAGCCAGATGCGCCCTGGCTTCTTCCAGCGTGCGCGGCCGCAGCAGTTTGAATTGCGGAAGGCTCAATCTGCCCCCGTGGCTGCCGGATATTCGCGCCGTGCCGGATCAAGCGTATGCCGCTCTGGACCTTTCGCCTTGTAACACAACGATCCGCCATGCTCGCGAAAACGCGCAGGCGCGGTCGGGTCAACGCCTTCGGTCAGATTCAAAGCTTTCTCTTTTCTCTTCGCGCGCAGGGCGGCCAGCACCCGCTCCGGCGTGAACGGCGACTCGTGCAACCGCACGCCAACGGCATCGTAAATCGCATTCGAAATGGCGGGAATGGTCGCCGCCAGCGATCCCTCACTGCATTCTTTCGCGCCGAACGGACCCTCAGGATCGATGCTCTCGACAATAATCGGCTCGATCTGGGGCGACTCGACGGACGAGGGACTGCGATATTCGAGCAGTCCGCCATTCATCAGCATGCCGTCCTTCCAAACCATTTCTTCGGTCAGAGCCTGGCCCATGCCCATCCACACCGAACCAATAATTTGCCCTTCCACGGAAACCGGGTTCAGCGCCCGCCCGCAATCGTGCGCCGCCCACACTTTGTGCACTGTCACTTCTCCGGTGTCTTCGTCCACGCTCACCTCAGCCACCTGCGCCGAATACGAATACGCCGGCGACGGGCCCACGCCCCCGCCTTTGTGTTTCCCCCCACGCGCCTCCGGCGGCGGAGCATAAGAACCGGTCCCTGTTAGCGCTCCGTGAAAATCAATGGCCGCCACCACCGCTTCCTCGAACGTCATCCAATCCTTCGGCCCTTCTTCCTTACGCTTCTGCTGCAATGACCCGCGAAGTATCTGCCCCTCAACATGCCCACTGACCGAAGCGCCTTGTTGAGTCACTTCAACTTCTTCAATCTGATCTTTTTTCGCGGAAGGCGGTGCACTTCCCTGCTTGAAAACCACGTCTTCCCGAAACACCAGTTCCTCCGGTCCGCACCCCATCTTCTTGCCAGCCGCCGCCGCAATCCTCTTCTTCACCTCTTCCGCCGCCCGCAAAGTCGCGTTTCCCGACATAAACGTAACCCGGCTGGAGTACGATCCAATATCGATCGGAGTCAAATCCGTATCCGCCGCAATCACCCGCACGCGGGCGAGTGAGCATCCGAGCACTTCGGCGGCAATTTGCGCCGTCATCGTGTCTGACCCCTGACCGATGTCGGAGGCTCCCGTATAAACCACCACTCCGCCATCGCGGTCGATCTTGATGTTGACGGTCGAGTGCGGCATGTCGGACCGGATAATCGAATTGGCCGCGCCACTTACATAATGGCTGCACGCGATTCCGAGTCCCCTGCCTTTCGGCAATTTGCCCTTTCGTTGTTTCCATTGCGAACGCTCGACAGTTTTCTCGATGCATTCCGGCAGTCCGTAGCTCTGCACTCGCAGACCGTTCACCGTTATGCACGGAGGCTTCAGCAGGTTTCGCTGCCGAATCTCCGCCGGATCCATTCCAATCTTCAGCGCAAGTTCGTCCAGTTGCGATTCAAAGGCGAAGCGCACGTTCACCGTCCCGTGGCCGCGCATGGCGCCGCACGCCGGCTTGTTGGTGAGCACGCGGTAGCCGTCATATTGAATATTCGGAATGTCGTAGAGCGCGCCAAGCAGGGCCCCGGAATACAAAATCGTCACTACGCCATAGGAACAATATCCCCCGCCATCCTGCACCACGCGCGCCTTCACGGAAGTGATGCGGCCGTCATTCCTGATGCCGGTCTTCAGATCGATAATCGTCCGCGGCCGTCCGCGATGCGCCCAGAAAACTTCTTCCCGCGTGTAGGTGATTTTCACCGGCGCCTTCGCCTTGCGCGCAGCGATCGCCGCGATGATTTCGATGGGAATCACTTCGCTCTTGCCGCCGAAACCGCCGCCCACCAGCGGCTTGATCACGCGTATCTGCTGCATCGGCATTTCCAGCACTAGCGACAGCTTGTGCTGCAGGTAATACGGCACCTGGGTCGACGACCAAACCGTAAGCCGCCCCAGATTGCCGGTGTGCGGATCAAGTTCAAACGAAGCCAGCGTGCAATGCGGCTCCATGGCGGCGTGCGTAACTTCGTTCGCGATAAAGCGCGATTCGGCAACGTGATCCGCCTCGCTAAAGCCTTTGTCGGGATCGCCAAATGCGTGGTGATAATCTTTTTCAATGTTGTGCAGCTTGTGATCGTGAATGAGATCGCTCTCGGCCTTCATCGACTCTTCGGGATCGAAGTACGCTGGCAAAAGCTCGTAGTCAACATCGATCAACTCCAACGCCTTCTCAGCGATAGCCTCAGAAACTGCAACTGCGCAAGCAACGTTGTCCCCCACATAGCGAACTTTATCGAGCGCCAGCGCGTGCTCGTCATGGCCGACGGGAAGAATTCCGAAAGGAGTAGGCGCATCTTTTCCGACTGCGACAGTGACGACGCCATCGAGTTTTTCTGCACGGCTGGTATCGATGCTTTTGATTCGCGCGTGCGGATACGGCGAATGCAGAATTTTCCCGATTAACATGCCGGGCACGCTGAGGTCGTCCGTATACTTGCCGCCACCCGTAGTCTTTTCCGCCGCGTCAACCATGGCAGTAGGCTTGCCGATAATGGAAAAATCGCTCATGGGCTCTTTCGTACTCGGTACTCGCTACTCGGGACTCTGAACTGCCTGCCGCTCTGCCGCAACCGCCGCCTTGATCGCCTCATACATCTGGCTATACCCGGTACAGCGACACAAATTGCTGCTCAAAGCGTTGCGCACATCATCCTCCGACGGATCGGGATTTTCCGCCAGCAGCGACTTCACTGTCATAACAAAACCCGGAGTGCAATAGCCGCATTGCGCTCCGCCCCAGTCACCGTAAGCCTTCTGGATCGCAGCCAGGCTGCCGTGTTCGCTCACGCCCTCAATGGTTGTAATCTCCCGCCCTTCACAACTCGCCGCCAGCAGCGCACAAGAAAGCATGGCGACGCCATCCACCAGCACCGTGCACGCGCCACAGGAAGACTCATCGCAGCCGCGCTTCGAGCCGGTGAGCCCCAGGTCCTGGCGCAACACATCAAGCAGCAGCGCGCTGGGCTCAATCGCCAGCTCGTAGCCGCGGCCGTTCACTTTCAGTTCGATGAGCTCTTTTTTCATCTTGCCTCTTTGCTTTCGGCTCTTGGCTCGACTCTTAGCCCGTAGTTGGCGCCGTTCGGCCAAAAGCTAAGCGCCAACAGTTCAAGAGCCTCAATACACGGGCACATTCCCATCCACCCGGCGCGACCATGCATCGATGCCACCGCGCATGGATTGCGCCTTCTCGAATCCCTGCTGCCGCAGCCATGCGGTCACATTCATCGAGCGCACGCCGTGATGGCAAATCACAACAATGTGATCGTCAGGATCTAATTCCTGATGCGCCCGCCCAGGAACGTCGCCCATGGGCATCGGTGCTGCCCCGTCCATGTGCGCCGTTTCAAACTCCCAAGGTTCGCGCACATCGAGCAGCGTAAACACCTCGCCCTGATCCAATTTCATTTTCACTTCTTCGGGCGTAATCTCGTATTCCATTGGGAGCCTCGAGCGCTGAGCAATGAGCCGGCAAGCTGCCTGCTCATCGCCCACTGCTCATCGCTCATCGCTCGCTGCTACTTCCCCTCCCACTTTGGATCGCGCTTCTCCATGAACGCGCGAATCCCCTCGTTCGCATCCGCAGTCTTCATCAACTCTTCCAGATAAACCTTCTCGGCCCGCGCCAGGCCTTTGTCGAAGTGCATCGCATCCCACGCGTAAATTGCTTTCTTAGTCACGGCCAAGGCAGCGGGACTAAGTCCCACCAACTCCCGCACGGTTTGATCGACGCCGCGATCCAACTCCTCATCAGCAAGAGCCCGATTCGCCAATCCTATCGCCGCCGCCTCGCTGCCTGTAATCGTCCGTCCAGTCAAAATCAACTCAGCGGCCCGCTTTTGCCCCACCAGCGCGGCCAAAGCCGTACACGCCACCGGCGGATAGCACGCCAGCTTGATCTCAGGAAATCCCCACTGCGCCGATGCCGTGGCGTAGACCACATCGCAAACCATCGCCAGTTCCGCTCCGCCGCCGAGACAATGTCCACGCACTGCGGCAATCGTAACTTTCCTGATCGAAACTAAAGCGCGGATCACCGCATGAAACCTGGCGAGCATATCGGCAACTTTATCGGGAGTGTGTGCCCCCACATCCACACCAGCGGAAAACGACCTGCCCTCACCGCTCAGCACAATGACTGAAACATCAGAACGCGCTTCGATTTCAGACAGCGCCTGCGCCAACTCCTCCATCATCGCAATGTCGATGACGTTGAGCGGCGGATTCCGCAACGCGATTCTTGCCGCGGGACCGTTTAATTCGATCGTCAGTCGAGCCAGCTTGGAATCGAGGGCTACCGCCATTGTGATATTCCCTATGTGTCTATGTGGCTAGAAAGCTTCGACTTATAGATTGATCGCCGATTTTCTCACTTCGCCAATCGAAGCCAGGGGATCCCGCGCCCCGGTCTTCTCCGCGATCCATTTCTTTTCCGTGTCGATAATGTCGAGCAGCAGTTTTCGATCGGCTGGTCCCGGCATGTATTCCTTTAAATGTTCTTCGTATGCCCGATCGTCCAGTTGTTCCCCCGTCTTGGCGTGGAATTTCTGATTCGCCCAGCGTCCAATGAAGCGATTGAACTTGATGTCTGGCGCATACAGCTTCGGTTGGCCTGGCTTCAGCGCGCTGTTGAAGCGCTCAATCAACCCCGCCACTTCGTCGCGATAAAGATGGCGATTGTAATCGTTAAGGTCATCGAGATCGGGAGTCTTGTCGTTCTTGGGCTCGTCGTAACGCCCCTTCACACCCCAAACGTAAGCCCAATGCGCCGACGAAGAATGATCGGTGCCGAAAAGGTCGTACGAACTCGAAATCCATTTATTGAGATATTTCTGAATCAGCCAGCCCGGAATTACACCCGCTTCCACAATGCGCCGCAGTCCGTCGTTCCCAGTGCCCATGTGGAACGCCTCTTCGCGCAGCATGTAAGACATCGACCGCCCCAGCGGGGCAAAGGCCGAATACTTCAGCATCTGCAACTGGAATTTCCCGTCGCGGTCGACAAAATCGGTGTACGTGAAAAAATCCATCCAGTTGTCGACGTCCACGTTGAAAGCGCCCAGCAACCGCTTGTTCTCGAACGCGCGCCGCTCCAGCATCTTCTGCGCTTCCACTTTGCCGGAATATCCGAAATGGTCGACCAGCAACGCGCACATCTGCCAGCCGTGGCGCATTTCTTCGATCATGACCCGTGTGATGGCCCGCCGGTCCCAATCCGTGGGCGCGTTCTCGAGCAGGTTGCGCTGCTGTTCCACGCTGGCGAACTCCGTGTCGCCCTGGTAGACGATCATATTCATCAGCGCGTCGCGCATCTGCTGCGTGGGAATCTGACGTAGGTTTTCCCACTTGCGCCGCCCTTTGTAAGAACCGAACTCGATCTCTTCCGTATCGATCGCGCCATACAGCGTGTCGAAGTGAAACGCCTCAATGTCCGCCGTGTTGACGCCGATATCCTTGCGCCAGTCGTTGAACATGCCTTCCCAGTCACTGAACGTTCCGATCTTTGCTACTTTTCCCGGCATAATTCCTCTTTATGATTTGTCATCCTGAGCCCAGCGCTTTTTGTTTGGCGAAGGATCTGGGCGCTTCCCTACGCCATGTTCAGCCAGACCGTCTTCAACTCCGTGTAATGCTCGACCGCGTGCGCCCCCAACTCGCGGCCAAAGCCCGAACTCTTGTAGCCGCCGAACGGCAGCGACGCGTCCATCAATCCATACGTATTGATCCATACCGTTCCTGCCTTCAACCTTCGCGAAACGCCGTGCGCCTTCTTCACATCCCGCGTCCACACCGCCGCAGCCAAGCCATAAGGATTGTTATTGGCCTGCTCAACAACTTCGTCGATGTCATCGAAGGCCAACACCGAAAGTACTGGACCGAAAATTTCTTCCTGCGCAATCCTCATATCATTCTTCACGTCGCCAAAAATCGTCGGCTCAATGAAAAATCCCTTGCCGCCATCCACCGAAACGCGGTTGCCGCCGGCCACCAGCCTCGCGCCGTCTTTCTTGCCGGCCTCAATGTAACCCAGCACAGTCTGCATCTGCTCCTGGCTGACGATCGCCCCTAACCGGGTCTTAGGATCCAGCGGGTCCGCCGGCCGCATCTTCGAAGCCCGCGCCACCAGCTTCTCGGTGAACTCATCCTTCACTTTGCTTTCCAGAAAAAGCCGCGATCCCGCGTTGCAGACCTCACCCTTGCCGTAGAAAATCCCGGTGATCGCGCCTTTGACGGCATTATCGATGTCAGCATCGGCGAAGACGATGTTCGGAGACTTTCCTCCAAGCTCCAGCGTGATGCGCTTCAAAGTGTCGGCCGCGCCGCGCATGATTTCCTGGCCGACCACGGTCGAGCCGGTAAACGCGATCTTATCGATTCCCGGATGCTTCACCATCGCCCGCCCAACCGCGCCAGGCCCCGTAACAATGTTGATTACGCCCGCCGGCACGCCCGCTTCCACGGCCAGCTTTCCGAATCGCAGAGTCGTCAGAGAAGTCTGGCTGGCCGGCTTCCACACGACCGTATTTCCGCAGGCCAGCGCCGGACCCAGCTTCCACGAAGCCAGCAGCAGCGGAAAGTTCCACGGCACAATCATGCCGACCACGCCAACGGGCTCGCGCAGCGTGTAGGTAAACGCAGTTTCAGACGTGTTGACGGTGTCTCCGTGAATCTTCGTGGCCAGCCCAGCGTAGTAGCGCAGTACGTCGACCACCATCGGCATGTCGACGTAGCGCGATTCGAAGATGGGCTTGCCGTTGTCGAGCGTTTCCAGTTCGGCGAACTCGTCGATATTTTTTTCCAGCAAGTCGGCCAGCTTCCAGATCAGGCGCCCGCGTTCGCTGGCCGACAATTTTCGCCACGCGCCATTGCGATCCTCAAAAGCCTTCCGCGCCGCCACGACCGCACGATCGACATCCGCCGACGTTCCCTCGGCGATCTGCGTCAACACTTCGCCGGTTGCGGGGTTGACGGTGTCGAAACTCTTCGCCCCATCCACCCATTGCCCGTCAATCAGCAACTGCCCGGGTTCCAACTTGGTCTTAGCTGCAAGCATTCGTTCTTCCTTAATCAGCCGTGGAATGACCGCACGCAGGCTATCTAGCGTCGGCGTCCCCTAGGCTGCGAGCGCGCTTCCGCGCCCGCGCCTTTACTTGGTACTGGGTACTGGGTACTATTTCGCCTTAAAGTTCGCCGGACGCTTCTCCACGTAAGCCGCCAGCCCTTCCTTCGCATCCTCGCTCTGGAAGAGTATCTGCTGGTTCTCGCGCTCCACCGCCAACGCCGACTCCATGGGGATCTCCCAGCCCGTCTGCACTGCGCGCTTGATTCGTCCCACCGCCTTCGCCGCCTTGTTCGGAGGACAAAATTGTTTGGCGTACTCCATGATGTTCTCCATGAAGTTCTCGCGGTCGAAAATGTCGTTGACGATCCCGAGTTCCAGCGCCTCTTCAAAAGAGAAAGTATTGCCGGTGACCATCAACTCAATTGCCTTGCTCTTGCCCACCAGTCGCGACAAGCGCTGCGTTCCGCCGGTACCCGGCAGCACGCCCAGATTCACCTCAGGCAACCCGATCTTGCCCGTATCCTTGCGCGCGATGCGAATATCGGCTGCCATGGCAATCTCCAGCCCGCCGCCCACGCAGTGTCCGTTGATGGCCGCAATCACCAGCTTGGGCGTATGCTCCAGCCGCAGCAGCATTTCATTGGCATGCAGGCAGAAATAATACTTAAACGTCGGATCGACGCTCGCCAGCATCTTGATGTTCGCGCCCGCCGAGAAAAATTTGTCGCCCGCTCCGGTCAGCACAATAACGTAGACGTCGTTCTCCATGCGCGCGCGTAAAATAGCCTCGTCCATCTGCCGGTTCATTTCGTAGGTATAGGTATTCGCCGGCGGATCGCACATCTCGATCACCGCTACGCCGCCCTCGCTGCGGTAGTTGACCAGTTGCTTGGTGGTTTCGCCGGTTGCCGGCTGCATCGTGGTTGCCATATTCATAGCTCCTTATGTCTCTTAAAATGTATGCTTGTCATTCCGAGCGAAGCGAGGAATCTCGTCTCGATCGGAGTCAAAATCCCTCTCAGCGCCCATCCCTGCGTCCCTTGCCGCCATTCATCACGCCGCGCAAGAAAATATCTCCCATCTCGCGCGCAATTTCCGCGGCATCGGCATCCGCCCGCGGGTTATGCCAGGTGTAAATCCAATTCATCATACCGAACAGGCTCAGCACCGCGATTCGCGTAGAAAACTGCAATCCCCGCTCGCGTTTCAACTCATCGAGCAGGCCCACGCAGATGCGGTAGTATTCCCGCTTGATGGCCGCAACTTCCGATCCAAAGCCGTTACTCAGCACATCCGCTTCGTGCGACAGCACTTTCATGCTCGCCGGATTCGCCAGGAAATACTCCAGATGATTCAAAACAAACAAGCGGATTTTCTGCTCGGGGTCGCTGACGCCTTCCAGCCGCGCCTTCAACTCCTGAACGATGGTGGTGAAGGCATGCTTCTGAATCAGAAACAGCAGCCGCTCTTTGGACTCGAAGTAGTAATAGAGTCCCGCCAGCGACATGCCGCTGGCCCGTGAAAGGTCGCGCATCGACGCCCCCTCGTACCCTTTCTTGCAGAATACGTCGGTAGCGTGAGCCAGAATCTCCGACAGCCGGCGCTCAAAGCGCGTGGCGGCCGGGGGTGCAGCGCGGTGCAGCCGCAAAGCTGGTCGGGATGCTGTCGATGGACTCCCCATAATCCCCAGGAACCTTATTTTTCGAACGTTCGTTCGGAAATAAGTATATCCTGCCGATGGCCAGGTTCACAAGCGGGATGCGGGTCTAATTTCGGATGTCGGCCAACAGAAGCTCAACCTCGGCCTTCTTATCTGCCGTCAACGGCAGCAACGGCAGCCTTGCCGGGCCGCCAAAATATCCGTTCAAGTCCATTCCATACTTCACACCTGGGATGCCCAGTTCGCCGACGACGCGTTGCGCCGCCTGAGCAATGCGCTCCTGCTTCAGCCGCGCCAGCCCGCCGTCTCCCTCTTTCCAGGCGGCATAAATCTCATAGCAGGCGGTCGGCGCCAGACAGGCAAAAGCCAGGATCGCTCCCACTGCCCCCGCATCGAGCGACGGATGCAGCTTGTTCGCCGCGCCCACCAGCACCTGGAAGCCAACCTCTTTTTGCCGCGTCTTCAAATTTCCGACAACGCTGACGGCCGCTGAAGACGGCTTGGAAGTCGAGCCGGATCCCGTTAGCATTCCCACCGGCACCAACTCCCCACCTTCCGTACCTGAGCCTGCAGCAGCAGCTGCAATCATTCTCGGCGTCACCGCATCAAACATCTCGGTCACCGTGGCTTTGCGCCGAATGTTCCGCGTGCCATCTACCATCTTCCGCACTTTCCCCACATCGCCGCTGGATTCCTTGATGCCGATCAAATTAGGATGTTCCGCCAACTCAATGACCAGTTCGGCAGGAATGTCATAACCGGTGGCTTGCGGAAAGTTATAAATAATCACCGGCAGCGGCGAGCGGTCGGCCACCATACGGTAAAACGCCAGAATATTCGCCGGCTGCATCTGCTTTTTGTAGTAGTGTGGCGTCCGCACCATGGCAACGTCGTATCCAAGCTCAGCCGCGTACTCGGTAAGACGCAACGTCTCCATCGCCGACTCGACCCCGGTACCCGCAACCAGCACCTTGTTAGGCGCGGCCGCCTCGCGCGCCGCTTTCAGGACGTCGCGCCGCTCCCGATCGGAAAGCATGATTGCTTCCCCGGTCGATCCCAGCACCACAATGCCGGCCACCGGCGTGCGCGAGTAGCGTTCTACATTATGTTCAAGCTTTTTGAAGTAGACGTTGCCGTCGGGATAAAACGGCGTGGTAATAGGAGGGAAAATACCGTACAAGAGCATAAATAATTCTAACCAGAAAATGCAGAATAGACGAGGCGAGCGTCAGAGAAACTTGGGCGCTGGAACCCCTCCGAGCTGAACCAACAGATCCAACTGGTCCCAATTGTCCCAGGCTTCAATAATCTGACCATTAGCAAAACGCTGAATGCTGATGCCATTCACGCTGACACGCTTATTGGTTGCCGCAATTCCCAGAAACGGTGCGGTGTGAGTCATAGTAATGGTCCAGCGGGCGGCGACCCTCCTGCTGCTCAATGGTCTCGTGAATGTCGACATGAATGTCGGAGAAGGCGCCGCGCAAGCCACGCCAGAACTGCTTGAAGTGTTCCGGACCCTGAATTTTGGCGCCCCGCTGTGCCTGGCCGTAGCCAATCGCGTCCTTGGCGCACATGGCGTCGATGGTTTGTTCCCTGCCCTGGTTCCATACCTCTTCGAACCACCGGCGAATTAAGATTGCGCTCTCGGCCACCATTGGATACCTCCTGAACTCCGGTGCTGATGTTGCCAGAATGCTAGCACGAGCCGCAGAGCCCAGAAAAATGGACGCGACTCGTCCCATCACTTTGTCCTCGGCGGACACAACAGAGGAATGGCCTCCCGCTTGTTGCGCCGGTATACCCGAAAATCATCGTCGACTGTGACGATTGTGTGCCGCGGGTAGAGTTCGCTCATGCGGATCAGGCAAAGATCGGCGAGGTCGGGCTTTCGATCGGCGTAGCGAGTGGCAAGGTCATGAAGATGTTGCAGATGGCCGGGGAAATCGAATGCCAGGCGGAGTATTCCGTTCTTCAACATCTCAAGCGGCCACTTGCTCGAGCGCACCTGAAAAGCAGTTTCAGACACAACCGACTCGCAGGTTAGCGCGGGCCACTCGATGTCTTCGGCAAGTTCCATCGCCCAAGAGTGGTGCTCGTCATGGAGTTCAAGGAGGGCCACCAGAAAGCCGGTATCTGCGATGGCCTTCATTTGCGCGAGTATCCCTTGCGCGACGAGAGATCCGGCGGACCGTCCTTCAAGATGCCGGCGTACTTTCTCCAACCCTGCTTTCGATCAGGCTCGAGCGCGGCCTCCAGTGACTCACGAACCACCCTCCCCATGGGGAGCCCCGCGCGGCGAGATTTCTCGCGGAGCCGCTCCAGCAGTTCCTCCGGCAGGCGAATCGTGAGTGTATTACTCATGATCACCGATTGTAACACATCGAATTCGTGCGCTCTCCCGCAACCGAAATGGAAAGTCCTTCTTCAGCTACGCGTACTTCAGGAAGCGCGTACAACTTTCTTTTGCCGCCGCGCAATCTGTATACAATAGATACGTCTCATGCCAAACACCTCCCTCCGGGAAATCGGAAGCCGGCAGGACCCGATTTCGCCTCCAGCACCAGGCGAATCGGGCACGGGCGCGCGCCTCCGTCCATCTTTGGGCGTGTGGCTCCGCGACCTCTTCCTTTCCCTCGCCATCTCGGCTTTCATCATTGTTTTCATCTACCAGCCGGTAAAAGTCGAAGGCACCAGCATGATGCCCTCGCTCGATGACCAGGAGAGAATCTTCGTCAACAAGTTCGTGTACCGGCTGGAGCCAATTTCACATGGAGACATCGTCGTTTTCCGCTATCCCCGCGATCCTTCGAAGAGCTACATCAAGCGCGTCATCGGCGCGGCCGGAGACCGCATTCGCATCGACGGCGGCCAGGTATATGTCAATAGTGAAGCCTTATACGAGGATTACGTTCCGCCCGCTTATGTCGATTCGCGGTCGTACCCCGAAACGGTTGTCCCGCCCAACTGCTACTTCGTTCTGGGCGATCACCGCTCCATGTCGAACGACAGTCGCGATTTTGGCCCGGTGAATCAGAGTTATATTTACGGCAAGGCCGTGTTTGGATACTGGCCCATGGATAAGCTGGGCAGAGTGCGCTAGAGTTGCGAGTTTGGGGGCGGAGTCACCAGCATAGTCGTCGCCCCGGTTGCAAATTCTTATCCACTGAAAATTTAATCCGTCGAATGGCAGTTCTACTCTTGGCCACAGCGCCAATCCCTGCTAAAATCCTTAAAATCCAATCCCCGGAGCGAGAATGCAGGCTATCCTTGCGCTGGAAGACGGGCGAGTCTTCCGAGGCAAAGGCTACGGCGCCAAAGGTGAATGCTACGGCGAAGTCGTTTTTAATACTTCCATCACCGGCTACCAGGAAATTTTCACTGACCCCTCTTATTCAGGACAGATTGTTGTCCTGACCAACCCCCAGATCGGCAATTACGGCACCAACCAGGAAGACAACGAAGCCACACGTCCGTGGATCGAAGGCCTGATCGTGCGCGAGTTCTCGAAGGTGAGCTCGAACTGGCGCTCGCAGCAGGTGGCCGAAGAATACCTCGAACAGTTCAAGGTGCCGGTGCTCTCCGACATCGACACGCGGGCGCTGGTGCGGCATCTGCGCGATCACGGCGTGATGCGCGGCGTAGTGTCGACCCTCGAAAGCGACGCAGAAAAACTGATCGCCAAGGCCAACTCGATTCCGAAGATGGATGGCACCGACCTGGCCAAAGAAGTCAGCACCAAGCGCCCTTACGTTTGGGAAGTCGGCGAACGTTCGCACGAACCCATCGCTGTGGTCGGCGTAAAAGACGAGCCGCCGCGCTTTCATGTAGTGGCTTACGACTTCGGAATTAAGCAGAATATCCTGCGGAAGTTGCGCGGCGAGGGCTGCCGGGTGACCGTAGTCCCGGCGCAAACATTGGCCGAAGATGTGATGGCCCTAAAGCCGGATGGAGTATTCCTATCGAATGGTCCCGGCGACCCCGAACCGTGTACCTACGCCGTGGATTCAATTCGCCGCCTGATGGGAAGAATGCCGATCTTTGGCATTTGCCTGGGACACCAGCTTACCGGCATTGCACTCGGGGGGAAAACCTTCAAGCTGAAGTTTGGGCACCACGGCGGGAATCATCCCGTGAAGCAGTTGAAAACGGGCAAGATTGAAATTACAGCGCACAACCATAACTTTGCGGTGGACCCCGATTCGCTGCCGGAAAGCGAAGTCGAACTCACGCACATCGACCTGAACGACTCGACTCTGGAAGGAATGCGGCACAAGAATCTGCCTCTGTTCAGCGTGCAGTATCACCCGGAAGCCGCACCCGGTCCGCACGATTCGCATTATCTGTTTAAGGAGTTCACGAAGATGATGGAGGAGTGGAAAGGGTGAGCGCGCACGCCATTCCGAAGGCAGATTTGCCTATTCATGCTGATCTCGCGAAGTTCGTGCCGGATGAATTGCACCGTCTCGGCGATCTTCAAAGCGCGATCCCGGAGGTTGCCAAGAACGACGAGTACTTGACCCTTATTGAACGGGCGGTGAAGGAGATCCCCACTAGGCACGTCCTTATTCACGGCGACGCAAGAAGGATGTCGGAGGAGAAAGTTGGCAAGGCTCACCTGATTTTGACGTCTCCACCGTATTGGACTCTGAAAAAGTATCGCGACAGTTCCGGGCAACTCGGTCATATCGCCGACTACGACGACTTTATAAAAGAATTGGATCGCGTGTGGCAGAAATGTTATGACTCGCTCGTTGTAGGCGGCAGGCTCGTGTGCGTTGTTGGGGATGTCTGCCTGTCGCGGCGCAAGAACGAGGGACGACACACCGTAGTGCCGCTGCACGCCACCATTCAGGAGCATTGCCGGAAAATCGGTTTCGATAATTTGTCGCCAATCATATGGCACAAAATTGCCAATGCCGCGTACGAGGTGGAAAACGGTGGGGGCTTTCTTGGAAAGCCATACGAGCCGAATGCAGTCATAAAGAACGATGTTGAATTCATTCTGATGCAGCGCAAGCCAGGGGGTTATAGAACGCCTCAAGACAGTGCAAGAATTTTGAGCGTCATCTCGGCGAGGGATCATCAGAGGTGGTTTCAGCAGATATGGAACGGCGTGACGGGCGCGTCAACCAAGGATCATCCCGCCCCGTATCCGGTGGAATTGGCCGAACGTCTCATTCGGATGTTCAGCTTTGCTGGAGACACGGTATTGGACCCCTTCATGGGTACAGGCACGACGGCCTTAGCGGCCTCAAAATGGGGGAGAAACAGCATCAATTTCGAAATCGATGCCGACTATCTGGACTTCGCAGCTAAGAGACTTGAGAAAGAGCTTTCGTCGCTGTTTTCGAATCCGGTCCTGGTGATGGAGCAGGAATAAGCCAGTGAATTCCGAAATAGATCTCAAACTGAAAAGCGCCGTTGCCCAGTTTTGGTCAAGCCGAGAGACACAGGCGCAGAAACAGGGGATCAAGACAGGTATTCGCGACGCTGGAGCGAGGACGGCCGTGACGGGTGGGAGTCAAATGGATGGTTTCGTAGCGCTGGTTCGCGATCTCTTGGAAGAATCGGGCGTCGACAGGCCAGTTGTGTACTGCGAGAGGCACATCGAGCTTCCGGGGTGGTTTCGGCCTGAGAAGAAATGGGATCTGCTTGTCGTGGTTGAAGGTTGTTTGATTGCTGCAATTGAATTCAAGTCACAGGTTGGCTCGTTCGGAAACAACTTCAACAACAGAACCGAGGAAGCCCTCGGTAGCGCCGCGGACTTGTGGGCAGCATATCGAGAAGGAGCGTTCAAACCCTCCGCCCGCCCGTGGTTGGGCTACTTGATGTTGCTGGAAGATGCCCCTGGTTCCACACGACCGGTCAAGGCGCAAGAACCGCACTTCAAGGTGTTCGAAGAATTTAAGTTCGCGTCTTATGCTAGGCGTTACGAAATCCTTTTGACGAAGTTAGTTCGCGAGCGGCTATACGATGCCACCTGCTTTCTGATGTCCGACAGCACCGATGGTCTTAAAGGAGAGTATTCAGAGCCCGTACCAGAACTCAACTTCACAAACTTTATTTCTTCGCTCATCGCGAAGGCCATTGCCTGCAAAAAGACTCAATAAATGCCCAAACGCACTGATATCTCGAAAGTCCTGATCCTCGGCTCCGGCCCCATCGTCATCGGCCAGTCGGCCGAGTTCGATTACTCCGGCACGCAGGCCTGCAAGGCCCTTAAGTCTGAGGGCTATCAGGTCGTGCTGGCCAACTCCAATCCGGCCACCATCATGACCGACCCGGAGATCGCCGACCGCACCTACATCGAGCCCCTCACGCTGGAGTATCTGGAAGAGATCATTCGCCTGGAGCGCGAAATGTCCCCCAGCGCCGGGTTTGCCGTGCTGCCAACGGTCGGCGGACAGACCGCGCTCAATCTCTCCATCGAACTTTCCGACGGCGGCGTGCTCGAAAAATACAACGTCAGCCTGATCGGCGCGAATGTGGCGGCCATCAAGAAGGCCGAAGACCGTCTCTTCTTCAAAGACGCGATGCAGAAGATCGGCCTCGATGTGCCCAAGTCCGCTTTGGTGAACAGCACGAAAGATGGGCTCGAGTTCGCGGGCAAAATAGGATTTCCTGTCATCATCCGGCCCTCGTTCACGCTGGGCGGCACCGGCGGCGGCATCGCCTTCAACCGCGAAGAATTGGTCGAGGTTCTCACCCGCGGTTTGGATATGTCTCCCGTTCACGAAGCGTTGATCGAAGAGTCGGTCCTGGGATGGAAAGAATTCGAGCTGGAGGTGATGCGCGACACCAAAGACAATGTCATCATTGTTTGCTCGATCGAGAACTTCGATCCCATGGGCGTGCATACGGGCGACTCGATCACTGTGGCGCCCGCGCAAACGCTGACTGACCGCGAGTACCAGGCCATGCGCGACGCCTCGATTGCCGTGATCCGCGAAATTGGCGTCGATACCGGCGGATCGAATATTCAGTTCGGCGTGAATCCCGAGACCGGCCGTATGGTTGTGATCGAGATGAACCCGCGCGTGTCGCGCTCTTCGGCGCTGGCCTCGAAAGCCACCGGATTCCCCATTGCAAAAATCGCCGCGAAACTGGCCGTAGGATATACGCTCGACGAAATTCCCAACGACATCACTCGTAAAACTCCGGCATGTTTCGAGCCCACGCTCGACTACGTGGTGGTAAAGATCCCCAAGTGGCAGTTCGAAAAGTTTCCCGGAGCCGACGAAAATCTCGGCGTGCAGATGAAGTCAGTCGGCGAAGTGATGGCCATCGGGCGCACTTTCAAGGAAGCGCTCATGAAAGGGATTCGCTCGCTCGACACGGGCAAGCGCGTCGGCGCCGCCAAGATCGAACCGAAGATTCTGACCCAGCGGCTGGTTACGCCGCATCCCGAGCGCCTGGCCTACGTCCAGTACGCCCTGCGGCAAGGGCACCCGGTGAAGCAGATCGCGAGCATGACCTCGATCGACCCGTGGTTTCTCTACCAGCTCAAAGAAATTAACGACATGCAGCTTGAACTGGAAAAGCATCCCATCGAGTCCATTCCCACGGAGGTTCTGCGCGAAGCCAAGCGCATGGGTTTCTCCGACGGCCGGTTAGCCGGAGTATGGCGGCTCGAGGGTCAGGAAAAGGTCCGCCATCTGCGCAAAAAACATGGCGTGCTGCCTGTGTACAAGCGCGTCGATACCTGCGCCGCTGAGTTTGAAAGTTTCACACCGTATCTTTATTCAACCTACGAAGAAGAAGACGAGGCCGCACCCACCGACAAGAAAAAAATCATTATTCTGGGCAGCGGTCCGAACCGTATCGGCCAGGGAATTGAATTCGACTACTGCTGTTGTCACGCTTCGTTCGCCCTGCACGAAGACGGTTACGAGACGATCATGATCAACTGCAATCCTGAAACCGTCTCCACGGACTACGACACCAGCGACCGCCTTTACTTCGAGCCGCTGACATTCGAAGACGTCTGGGCGATCTACCAGCACGAAACATCGAAGGGCGCACCCTGTGGTGTGATTGTGCAATTCGGCGGGCAGACGCCACTGAACCTGGCTCTGCCGCTGAAGAACGCAGGTGTAAATATCATCGGCACATCGCCAGAGTCGATCGATCTCGCCGAAGATCGCAAGCACTTCAACAAGCTGCTGGAAGAACTTCAGATTCCCCAGGCCGCGGGCGTCATGGCGACCTCGCTCGAAGAAGCCATTGAAGGCGCCAAACAAGTGGGCTATCCCGTGGTGGTGCGTCCTTCCTACGTGCTGGGCGGCCGTGCCATGGTAATCGCGTACGACGAGGAATCCGTAATCCGCTACATGAAAGAGGCGGTCGAATACTCGCACGATCGCCCCGTGCTCATCGATCACTTTCTCGAAGACGCGATTGAACTCGATGTCGACGCGCTTTCCGATGGCGAAGACGTCGTGATCGGCGGCATCATGCAGCACATTGAAGAGGCCGGCATTCACTCCGGCGATTCTTCCTGCGTGCTGCCGGCAGTCGATATTCCACAGCCTCTCATGGAGCGCATGCGCGAGTACACCTTCAAACTGGCGCGGGCTTTGAAAGTAATCGGGCTCATGAATATCCAGTTCGCCATCCCTCGCGGCAACGGCAACTCCGGCAACGGTTCGGAGGGCGGAAAAGTCTACGTGCTCGAAGTCAACCCTAGAGCCTCGCGCACCGTGCCCTATGTTTCGAAGGCCACCGGCGTTCCACTGGCGAAGATTGCGGCGCGCCTCATGACCGGACGCAAGCTCCGCGAATTCCTCCCCGAAAATATCGACCGCCGCTCCGATCTCGGCACCGGAAGCTGCTACTACGTAAAGTCCCCCGTGTTTCCCTGGAACAAGTTCCCCGGCGTCGACACCGTGCTGGGGCCGGAAATGAAATCCACCGGCGAAGTGATGGGCGTAGGCGACACCTTCGGCGAGGCTTTCGCCAAAGCCCAACTCGCAGCCGGCCAGAAACTCCCGACGCAGGGAACCGTATTCCTCAGCGTCACCGAGCACGACAAACGCTACGTGGTCGATGTAGCGCGCAAGTTTGTCGACATGGGTTTCAAGCTGGTAGCCACCTCGGGCACCGGTGACGTGATCGAAGCCGCCGGAATGAAAGTCGAGCGCGTCTACAAAGTGAAAGAGGGCCGGCCCAACGTGGTGGATTTGATCAAGGGCCAGCGCATTCACCTCATCGTCAACACGCCCACCGGCCTCGAGCCGTGGTTCGATGAAAAAGCCATACGCCGCGCCGCGGTCACCGCCCGCATTCCCACCATCACAACGTTGTCAGCCGCCCGCGCAGCCGCAGAAGGTATTGCCGCCCTGCAGCGCGGAGAACTGAATATCAGGGCGCTGCAACAACTGCATGCCGAAAGAACCGTCGGAAAATCCTGAAGTCTGACGGTTCCCTTCGCGTACCTTCATGCCCTTTGTAGTGAAACGACTTCACGACCAAAATCCCGCGATCTGGTCTAAAATAGAAGATTCAAGGAGTTTTCATGCCGCCAACCAGCCTCCTCAAGAACAAATATCTTCACCGCGCCCTGACTCTGATTTTTCTTTTTCTGGTATCGATGACGGTTTCCGCCCAGTGGGCCGCTCAGGAAGATGAAGGCGGCATTCCCGCCTACAACGCCGGACCTCCGCCCGCTGGCACCAGGCTCCCGGCGATTCTCACCAAGGCCGATCTCTGGGGGGCCGACGCTGTGCACCCGTATCAGACCCATGCCTACGAGCTGGCCGCGAAAATTCCCAATGTCCTCCACCAGCAGCCTTGCTATTGCTATTGCGATCGCTCGGGCCACAACAGCCTGCATAGCTGTTACGAAAATACTCACGGCGCCCGCTGCACCACCTGCCTGAAAGAGCTTTACTATTCGTATCAGCAGAACAAGAAAGGCAAAACCGCCGCCCAGATTCGCGCCGGCATCATCAAAGGCGAGTGGAAGCAGATTGACCTGGACTCCGCCGCCTCGATCAACTAGCCGATAGTCCCGAACCGCGAGTCCCGAGCACGGATCATGTAGCGACGGCCGCCTCGGCCGTCCCGCCGAGCGAAGCAAGGGCGGAACCTTCCCCGTCGTTTATAAGCTTCCAGTCACCCTTACCTCGGCACTAGCAACTCGCCACATTGCTCTCAACCCGCCCTTTGAGTGATACTTGTGTGCGGCCCTTCGACTGTGAAAAATAGGAGTTCTTATCACGAGTACAGGAAAAATTCTCCACATGGCGCAGAAGTCGAACCCTAAGAAATCCTCCGTCGCCGACGACCCCCGTGTCGCCCAGGCTCTGCAGAATTACGAATCAGCCTTGCGTGCCTTGCAGGAGCACAAGTTCGAAAAGGCCAAACCCCTGTTCGAAAAAGTGCTGGCTGGCGGCACCAAGGAATTGTCCGATCGCGCTGCCGTCCATCTCAGCATCTGCAATCAGCACCTCGAGCGCACCACCTCGCAGCAGTTCAAAACCGTCGAGGAGCACTACGATTACGCCGTCTCGCTGATGAACGTCGGCGACTACGTCACCGCCCGCGAGCACATCGAAAAACTGCTCAAACAGGCGCCCAAGGCCGATTTCGTCATCTACGGCCTGGCCGCCCTCGATTGCCTCACCGGCCACGTGGAAGACTCGCTCAAGCATCTTGACGAAGCGCTTCGACTCAACGCCAGCCTGCGCTATCAGGCGCGCAACGATTCCGATTTCCACAATCTGGCCGAAGATCCTCGCTTCACCGAGCTCTTGTATCCCGACCCCGGAGCCGAGCTTTCCCCAACCGAAAGCTCCTACCGCGACGACGAATCGTACTAGCGTATTTTGTTTTGAAAGGGCGCGCCTTCAGGCGCGCCATGAAGTCCTAAAATGATGTCGGCATTAGCCGCTGAGGGTCTTTTTTTTGGGCCTTGACCCCACCTCAACCCCACCATGGAAATCAAAACCGCCGATCTCCCGACGTTAGAAAAAGCCGCCCGCGAGCGCGGCCTGCGCGTAGTCGCCATCGGCGGCGGCACCGGCCTTTCCACCCTGCTCAAGGGACTCAAGCGTTTCACCCTGGCTCCCGCAGAAATCGCCGCGGCCCGTCCCGGCACGCCTCAAATCCGCGACCTCTGCGCCGTAGTCACCGTCAGCGACGACGGCGGCTCCAGCGGACGCCTCCGCAAAGAACTCAACATGCTTCCTCCCGGCGACATCCGCAACTGCATTGTCGCCCTCAGTGAAGACGAAGCCCTGCTCTCCCAACTCTTCCGCCACCGTTTCGACAAAGGTTCCGGACTCGAAGGCCACAGCTTCGGCAATCTCTTTCTCGCCGCGCTCACCGACATTACCCACGACTTCTCCGAAGCCGTGCGCCTGTCTTCGGAGATTCTCGTCACCCGCGGCCACATTCATCCCGCCACCACTTCCAACATCGAACTCGAAGCCCTCATGGAAGACGGCTCCCGCGTGCGCGGTGAAACCAAAATCACCGCCAGCAAAGGACGCATTCAGGAACTTTTCCTGGTCCCGCCCAACGTCGAACCTCTTCCCCAAACTCTTGACGCCATCGCCCGCGCCGATCTCATCAGCATCGGCCCCGGCTCCCTGTTCACCAGCCTGATCCCAAATCTGCTGGTGCACGGCATTGCCGACGCCATCGTGAATTCGCCGGCCACCAAGGTTTACATCTGCAACTTAATGACCCAGGCCAATGAAAGCCTCGGCCTTTCCGCCGCCGACCACATCCGCGCCCTCACCCGCCACGCCGGCAAGCAAATCTTCGACTACGCCCTGATCAACCGCACTCCCGTTTCCGACGACCTCAAAGCCAAATACGCCTCCGAAGGCGCATGTCAGATCATGCCCGACCTCGAAGCCATCGAAGCCCTCGGAGTAGTCCCGGTTCAAGGCGATTATCTTGAGGAAGCCGGCGTAGCCCGCCACAACACCGCCCGCGTCGCCGCTGACCTGCTGCAACTGGCAACTCCAGCAACGGGCGCACAACCCAAAACCCGGTAAGGCGCTTAGCATCTGTCATGCAGAGCGTAGCGTGGAGGAGAGCGAAGCGATCCTCCCCGCGCAGTCGAAGCATCCCTATCCCACCTCGGCTGCCGCGCGCTAAGAGGGAACTGTAATTTTCTGCGCTCGCGACTCAGCGCCACAGATGACCCTCCCCAAACCCTTGTCATTCCGACGCGCGAGCGCAGCGAGACAGGAGGAACCCGCTTTCCGCCGGGAGCGGTCAAGAACCATGTGGGGACAGCGGGTGCCCATCCTTGCCGCCTCCCCAACACACGGGCCCTCAAGCGTATGTGGCCAAGCGCTCAAGGGGAATTGGACCCAGAGAGCCAAACAAGGCGATCATTGATTCGTTAATTCGTCCCGGGGGTAAGTTCGTACACGACACCGCCGTCGCTCTCTGTTCCCCCAATCTGGGTAACCCCGAATGCGTTTCCCTCTGGGCCAAAGATCAACTGCCCAGGTAGCCCTCCGTCCCAATAGCCGCTGAAATTATGCAGCAGCGTTCCCTTCCAGGAACCGCCCGAAGGCGACAACTCGAATACGGTCCCGCAGCCCGTGTCTTTGTCGACTTCGCATTCATTTGAGTTGCCGCCGCTATCGGTTGTGCCATACAGACTAGCATTGAAGAAGGTGAGGCCGTCTGGGAAAGCTCCGTCGTCAGGATAGCCTTTGAAGTCGTGGACAGGATGCGACTCCCACCCGGACCCGGATGGTTCCAGCTCAAAAATAACCCCATAGCCGTACTCACCACCCTGAGTGGCGCTGCCGTAAAGGTTTCCAGCTCCATCGAAGGTCAGAGCAGCCTCCGGTCCCCATCCATTGCCGCCGTTGAATTCATGGATTACCCTCTGCATCCAGGCTCCTGAAACGAGTCTGAGCTCAAAGACCACACCGCATCCAAATCCGCCATCGCAGCCGGTGTTTCCGCCTTCGTAGGTTGTGCCGTAGAGCTCGCCGGATGCGCCCAGAATGACTCCGTTCGGGTCCCTTCCATCGGTACCGCTGAAATCATAGATGTCCCGGAAAGTCCAGCCGCCGGTAGACGGCGAGAGCTCGAAGATACACCCAATGCCGTTCGTTCCGCCTCCGCCGGCGCCATACAGGTTTCCCGCGGCGTCCATGACAACCGGGCTACTATAGTAATTTCCGGAGGGCAAAATATAGACAGATGTCTCGGTCCATGTGCCGGATATATTCGGCGAGAGCTCATATACTTCACTCGTACCTCCGTAGCTGACGGTTCCGAACAGATTGCCGGCCGAATCCATGACTAAGGACCCGCTCGGGCCGTACTCGGGGCCCGTGAAGTAATAGAGAACCGCATAGGTGTATCCACCGCCAGCGACCGGCGACAGTTCGAAAACTAATCCGCCGTCCTGTTCAGTTAAGCCCCCCTGGCTGGCAGTCCCATACAGGTTGCCGGAGCCGTCCTCCAGCAGCGCGCCGAACGGATAGTACCCTCCGGAGGTTCGGCTGAATTTGTGCAAGACTGACTCCTTGTCTATGCCCTCCGCGCACAAGCAAAGGCTCAAGGTTACGACGATCACCAACGCGGTGGCGATTCGGCAAGAACAAGTGATCTTCATCGAGATGCCTCATGGCTGCGATCCGCCAGAGATTATCCTCCCGGGTTTATCAGCCGTCAATTCGCAGAAAAGTGCGACTCTCCATGCGCGGGAAAGCCAAACAGGAAATGGGAGGAGCCGCCAATAGCCAAGCCTCACCTGGAGAAACCCACAGGCACCATGTGACATCTGACCTTGCGCTCCCCACCGCAACCGCGCAATCATGGTTGAGGCCGAAGCGGTTGGGTCAGCCCAACCGGCACCGGCCCGCAGTTGTTCGTCGTCGAGAATTCGCTAACATAAGCTCTTTGAAAACTATATTTTACGAAGCACGCGAGATCGTCAGTCCCTAAGTGGCGGCGGAAAAAAACCACGAATGCACGGAATGCCGTGAAGAGCGGCGCTTCAAGCGCCGCGTAGAGCCCCCAGAATCCGAACAGGCTTTAGCCTCTGTGGTCGCCTTTGAGGCTCTGACATCACCTTTTCGGCAGTTCGGCAGTCCCTTAAGTCGTTTGTTTTATGTATTTTAGAGGTAAGTTCTTTGATATCAGTATTTTGCGGGGCCCGTCCAACCCGACACTCTCTGATTATAAAGGACTTACGCCACGCAACTGATCGTAACTGATTGAAAACAGAGATTTTATGCCTAACTCCTTTAGAAGGTTAGATTTACGAAGATATAATTTCTTAACTTAATGATTCCAGAGAATTTAGCAAAAATGATAATTCACCCCGAAAAATATAACTTGGATATTAGCTATAAAGTTAACATCCCCACAAGAAACCAACGCCGGACCAAGCCTTGTGATCGAGCTAGAATGTCGAGATATGAAACTGCCAACCGCGAAGTCCAGCGCGCTGGTCTTCCTCTTTTTGCTATTTGCGGCTTCCGTTGCCGTCGCCCAGAAAGATGCCGACAACGAACCCACAGCAACCTTGAATTTTCTGGTGGTGAAAGAAGAAAATGGCAAGCCGGTGCGAAGCGCCGCCGTGATCATGCATCCGGTCAGCGAGCAGGGCAAGCAGAGCCGCGGCGGCCTCGAACTCAAAACCGACGCCGACGGCAAGGCCAGCTTCGACGGCGTGCCCTACGGCAAACTCCGCGTGCAGATCCTGGCCTCAGGCTTCCAGACCTTCGGCGAAGACTATGACATCAACCGTGAGAAGATCACCTTCACCATCAAGCTGAAGCGCCCGCAAAATCAGTATTCGGTCTACGACAACCATCCCGCCGAAAAGGATAAGGATAAGGATAAGAAGGATGACAAATCGCCTCCCGCGGATCCAAACGCAAAACCGCAGTAGGCGCAGCGCACAGTGGTTTCTGAAATCAAGAATCGAACGCCGGAGAAATCCAAGATGCCCTATCTTCTGAAAACCGAACCGACCGTCTATTCCTTCGCCGACCTTCAGCGCGAGGGCACGACGATCTGGGATGGCGTCACCAACCCCGTCGCGGTCAAGAACCTGCGCAGCATGAAAGCCGGCGAACAGCTCGTCATCTATCACACCGGCGACGAAAAGAGCGCCGTCGGAACCGCCACGGTAGTCTCAGTCGACGCTTCAGACCCGAAGACCCCTCAGGTGAAAATCAAAGCCGGCAAACCACTGGCGCACAAAATACCCCTGGGCGAAGTGAAGGCCAACAAATTGTTCGCGGACTCTCCACTGGTGCGCCAAGGCCGGCTAAGCGTTGTGCCGTTGACCGAGCAGCAATACAAAGCGCTGGTAGGCGGATAGCGAAATCGTGCCTGCTCGTGTGGGCGGACGAGGCGTCCGCCCCAAACTGAGGCTATTGCGGGTAGTCGTTAGTTTTGTTGGTAGGCTTCGCCACGGTGGTGTCCGCATAATTTTTGTCCGTCGGCGGCTTGCTGGCCGAATCGTTTCGCGACGGATCGCTCTTCGAGCTCTGGTAAGACGAGTTCTGATAGGACGAATCCCGGAACGAGGCCGCGTCCGCATGGTCGATCGGTTTCATCGCGACCACCTGATAGTGGCGCACCTTGCGGTCGCCATCAGGAATTCGCATGTCGAGCTTATCCTTGGTCAGCTTGAATTCGCCTTCCTTGCCCACGGGAAGAAGGTTGGGATGCTTATCCAGCGGCCGAACGTGATACTCCATATCGTCGCTCTTCAGCAGGTACTGCGGACACAATTTCTCGTTGGAATTCACGCTGGTCACCCCCACCGACGCAAACACGCTGCCCAGTCCAGTCATGCCGCGCTCCTTCGCGCCGCAAGGAACCGCCTCCATTTTCTCGATCATCACTCGATCGGGGTGCTTTTTCTTGTCATTGGCCAGCCCCGGCAACGTCATAACAAGCGCGAATATAGCGATGAGTGGCATCCGGTATTTCATAAGTTCTCCATGAGAGACAGACAGTCCGTAACTGCGAAACTGGAATCCAAGTCGGCAGAGCGTTTTCATGCTCCGCCGACCTGCATTCGCTCCGCTTTATTTGAGTTTTGAATCGGTCGCCATCTTCTGCGTGGCGCCGGTCTTGAACTGCTGCGCCGAACTGATGAAGCCCTGCGGGTTTTCGCTCAGTTCTTCGTGCACCTGAGGATGCTGCTGCAGATAATCCTTCAGCGCAGCGTGGTTTTCGAGATATTCCTCATTGTTTGCCAGGGAAGGATTCTTGGAGAGTTCATCCGCAATTTTGTCGTGATTCTCCATGAACTCACTGAAGCTGGCAAGCTCGCCGCGGGTTACATCGTGATCGCGCCGCATCCCTGAATTTTCGCGGCGGTCGTAACGTTCCTCGTCGCGCATGAACGTGTTAGGACTTTCTTTGAACTCCTCGCGAACTCGCGGATGATCCGCCAGGAACTGCTGCAATTGGGGGTGATTTGATACGAATTGCGGCTTGTCAATAAGCGATGGATCCTTCCGCAACTGTTCCGCGATCTCGGGGTGGCGGTCGAGGAACTGATCCATGGCAGCAAGTTCACCGCGGGTTATGTCGGGGTTGCGAAGCTGGCCTTCACGACGATCGTAACGGTCTTCGGCGCGCATGAACGCGTTGGGATTTTCTTTGAATTCCTCTCGAACCCCGGGATGATCGGCAAGGAATTGCTGCAAAGCAGGATGGTCAGATACGAACTTTTGGTTATCCACCAAAGACGGATCCCGGCGTAGTTGCTCGGCGATTTCCGGATGGCTGTCGAGAAAATGGTCCATGTTCGCCAGTTCGCGCCGCGTCACGTCGTTATCACGGTCTCCGCGGTCTTCGCGGCGGTCATAACGCTGCTCGTCATGCATGAAAGCGCGCGGATTCTGGCTGAACTCCTCGCGCACTTCCGGATGCTGCTGCAGATAACCCTTCAAATCGGGATGGTCTTCGACGTAATCCCTGTTGTTGATGAGCGATGGATCCTTGCGCAGATCTTGCGCAATCTGCGGGTTGTTGTCCAGGAAATTATCGAAGCCGGCAAGCTGCCCGCGCGTAACTTGATCGTCGCGGTCCGGTGTCGCCATATTCTGCGAGTACACCGGGGCCGGGGTTATCGCAGTCACCGCAAATGTCAACGACATGAGACAGGAATGTAATAACAGATTTCTGCATTTCATAAGATTTCTGATAGCCTCCTGATCGCAAATACGGCTCTCAATGGAACCGCAAAAGTTGATGGTGCAATGACGGGGCCATCGTTGTCTTAGGCGCGTATGTGATTCGTATCAGGAAATTTGCGAGAGCCTCGGAAAACACCTGAGGCCCTGGAAAGAATGCAATTTCGACACTCAGCGGGAAATTCGCCATACGGGGGAAACCGTAGGCGAATCTATGTAGCCCAGGAACGCGGACCCGGCGTCAATCATGCACGTGCCGCCCCGATGCATTCAGGACCACGTTGAGCGATGATATAGCGGCTAGCGAGGAGTCTTATCGCATAATTTTTCGCTTGCTTCCGCTTCGAGACTCCTCGCCGCAAACGCTTCGTATTTAGTGGGCACGCGCATCGCGCCGTATGAGCGCGTGATCCACAAAGAAACCAATTCCCACCGCCAGGGGAATTACGCCGAACATGGCAGCCACCGTCGCGTCGGGCTCGAAATGCCCGACCAGAAGAAAGGTCGCAATGTAGCCGATTGCGCCCGATACCAGGAGAATCCCCGAGCGCCGCGAGCGTGCCGCCTCCGAAAGTTCCGGCTGCATGGGAACGTCGACGCCGCGGGCAATCGCCGCCAGCCGCTCTTCGCTGCGCAACTTGCGCACGCGGAAAAATGTGTACATCGCCGCCATGGGAATTCCAAAAACCATGATCACTGCCGCCAAACCCACGAAATTACCGTCCATAACCCTTCCTCCTCGTGGCGTGTTCCGCCAGCCTCACTCATGGTTACGAACAGGCGCGGAAAAAGTTCCGTCGAACTGCTTCTACATGGTGATGAGTCAAACGCCCATCAAGCGTTTCTCTACGCCAGATTCGGATGGGAGTCGGGATAGAATTTGGCGATCATCCGCCCGGTCATCAGGCCGCCTTCATACTCGGGAATGATGACTTCATCCGCGCCCGAATTGCGCATAGCCTGCGCGTAGCGGGATTGCCCCGCCCGGGTAATGATACGCGCCTTCGGATTCAGCGCTTTGGCCGTCACCGTGATATAGAGGTTGTCGGCGTCGTTGTCGATCACAATGCATACTCCGCGAGCCCGCTCTATCCCGGCCGATTGCAGCACGTCGTGCCGCTTGGCGTCACCCTGGATGCTGAGGATTTTTTCTTTCAGCAGTTCCCGGCACAGCCCTTCATTGGTCTCAATCAGAACAAAAGGAATCTTGAGGCGATTCAACTGGTCAACCACCGTGCGTCCGACCTGCCCGTAGCCGCAGATGATGAAGTGGTCGCGAAGCTTATCGATGCTGACGTCGTTTACCATAGTCCTCCAGGCCTCCACCCCCTGGCGATTGAAAATCGTTACCGCGACGCGTTCGGCTACCCAAATCTGAAAGGCGAACACACCCACATACACAAACATCGAGAAAAACTTGGTCGAATTGTGGACACGCCCGGCTTCAATGGAGTGGGGATGGATCATCCAGAACAGTGCGTCCTGCCAGGCCAACCCCTCCAGCCGCCGGTAGACCAGCACACACACCAGGCTGAATCCGGCAAAAACCACCAGCGGCAGCCATAAACGGCGCAGGAACAGCAGCAGAATCCGAAACATGAGGCAGTGATATTAAAGCAAGTTTACGCGCATGGCAATGCGACGGTGCGCCCAAAAAACGATAGCCTGCATCGTTTTATTGATTCCTTTTATTGATTCCTTCCCAAAACAAAACACCCACTCCCCGCGGCAATCTGCGAAGAGTGGGTGTCCGGCGAAAACGCGCTTCACGCGCCGCAGTGCTCCAGTTGCTCGGCGCATGCCTCGGCGATCTAATTGAACAGATTCAGCGTGTTGGTCGCATCATCTACGTAGTAAATCCCCCAACCCGGATCGGCTACCAGGCCGAACAAGGCTCCATTTCCCGGCGGACTTCCGCTCTCATCTAGAATGTTCTTTCCCACCTGGCTCCCGTTAGGATCGATTGTGATCAGAAAACCATTCGCTCCATTGGTCACCAGGATGTTTCCGTTGGTCGCGACCGCAAGCCCGAGAGGATCGTCCAGTCCTCCACCTTGTGTCAGAACGGCGCCATTTCCCGCCGAATTAACCCGGGAAACGGGATCAGGAATCTCCACTACGCGATTGAGCAGCGGGTCGGCCACATAAAGGTTACTTGCATCCGGACTCAGCCCTACTCCGGTCGGTCCAATCACCAGCGCCGCGGGATCGGTGCGCTCCTCAAAACCAGAGCCGATCACAGTCATCGCCTGCAGATTGGGCATACTGGTGGTGGTCTGGTTAATTGTCAGCCGCACGACGGTACCGCCGCGCACGACATTTCCGCCGCCCGCGACCGTTCCGTTCAGCACGTTGGTGACGAATAAATTCGCCGTGCCGCCATCGTCCAAAGCCGTCATGTCCCAGGGGCCGTTGATTAGCGATCCGTAGAACGTCTCGACCACATTGCCGTTATTGTCGAGCACCAGCAGACAACCCGCCTGCGCCGTTGCTGCCGTACCATCAGCAGTAGGCAGACTGCCCACGATCACCCATCCGGTCTTCAATACCGATAATGCCGTGGTCAGACCGACTCCACCAGGACAGGGACCGGGCAAATTATTGGAATCGATTTGCGCAAATTGGCTGACTGTCCCGCTGGTCGAAATCTGCATGATCGTCGTTCCCGTGCCTTGCAGATTACTGCTGCTGTTAAAGTTGCTGACCAGCAGATTTCCTTCCACCAGTGAACCGGAACTTTTCGGCACGCGCGCCAACCCATACGGATTTAGGTCACCATTGGCGGGAACCGTAGACGCTACCGTGCTGGTTTTACCTGGCCCGCGCAGATGACTCGACTGGGCGTTAAGCAAAACGACGCCTGCGATGACAGCAAACAAGAGCGTGGCACAAATTTTGACATTGTTAAGCAGTCTCATGATCGTCCTCCTCTGAAGCGCGTGGATGAGGCGCGGGTTGTGGGATGCAGTCGCCGCGCGAAGTCCAGTGTGGTACGGACGGAGGATAGGATTGTCAACAGATTGTCAATTTCGTGTCTTTTTCTTGTTCTCGATCGGCGGCTGGACTTGCTCACTCAACTACCGAACCATGCTCAATCGAACCATGCTCAACGAACCATGCTCAACAAACCGTGCTCAGCGAATTAAAGCCCGCAACTCCCGCCGCAGAATCTTCCCCGAGGCGGTCTTGGGCACAGCCTGCACGAAGCGCACCTCCCGCGGCTGCTTGTAGCTGGTCAGGCGGTCAGCCACAAACCCGCACAACTCCTCTTCCATTTTCCGGCCAGTTGCGAATCCATCGCGAAGTGCGACAAATGCCACCGGGATTTCTCCCGCGGCCGCGTCCGGACGGCCTACCACCCCGCACTCCCGCACCGCGGGATGCTCAAGCAGCACAGCTTCCACCTCGGCCGGCGCAACCGGAAATCCCTTGTACTTGATCATTTCTTTGCGGCGGTCGACTACGCGATAAAAACCTTCGGCATCGCGCGTCACAATGTCGCCCGACCAGTACCATCCGTCGCGCAGCACCGCCGCTGTTGCGTGCGCATCGTTCCAGTAACCGCGCGTGAACTGCGGACCGCGCATCACTAACTCTCCCGGCTCGCCTGCTGCCGCTTCAGTTACGTTTGGCGCGGAAATTAACTCCGCCTGCGCGATTACCCGGCAATCTGTCTGCGCCACCGGATGCCCAATCGAATCCGGCCGGTACAACTCTGGCTCCAGATACCCGACATGCGTAACCGGTGAAGCTTCTGTCATGCCATATCCCTGGCACACGAGGATGCCGGTCAGCGCGGTAAACCTTCGTGCCAAATCCGGCGACAGCGGCGCCGCCCCCGACTTCGCCCAACGGACATTGTGATTTTTCGGAAACTGCCCCGCCTCCGCCGCCTGACATAGTGCGTTCAACGCCGGAGGGACGGTCGGCATTGTCGTAATCGATTCTTCTACGATCAGCGATGTCACCTGATGGACTCCGAAGCGCGGCATCAGCACGATCGTCGCGCCAAGAATCAGCAATGGATTCAGAATTACGTTTAGGCCGTAAATGTGGTACAGGGGGAGGAAGCACAACAGGTTATCTTCGGAGTTGAAGACAGAAGCATGAGGCCCCAGGAGCTGATACACATTGGCGATCAGATTGCGATGGGAGAGCATCACGCCTTTTGGCAATCCCGTGGTGCCGCTCGAATAAGGCAGCGCCGCCAGAGTTTCAGCTGAATCTCGATCGGCCTCCGGTAATACCGCAGTCACCGGCTTCAGTAATTCGCTGAACAGTTCGGTGCCGGCTCCCCGCTGCCGCGTGCAAAACACCCGCCTCAGATTGGGCAGCCCGGAAGTATTAATTCCTGCAAGATTGATTCCATCTGTGATCAGGAGCGATGCCCCTGAGTTGCCCACTTGATGCCGGACCTCCCGTTCGCGATATGAAGGATTCAGCAGAGTCGGAATCGCGCCTGCCAAAGTCGCGGCATGATATGCCGCACAGAACTCCCAGCAGTTGCACAGAAAAATGGCGATGACTTCTCCCGGCTTCAATCCCGCGGCAACCAACCCGCGTGCCAGCCGCTCAACCGTCTCCCCATATTCCGCGTAAGAAATCCTCCGCCCGCAGGAGGTATCGACCAGAGCAGTTTTTTCTGGATGCTTGCGGCACGAAGCCAGAATCGCATCGTGGACAAAAATATTGTCAGGGTCGGCATAGAGTTGCGTGCGCAGCATGGCGGGAATGATTGTAGTGGAAAGCGTAAACGCAGTCTGTTGTAGGGACAGCGGCCGAAAGCTGCCCGAAAGAATGTGGGGACAGCCGCCCACGGCTGTCCGATCGAGCAGAGCTCGATTCCCTCTCACCCCTACCAGGCTGATGGCGAAACGCGGGACCGCCTTCAGTACCGTGGAAGAGCGGGGCTTCAAGGGCCGCGTAAAGTCTCAAATCAGAATGGGTTTCAGCTTGTTCGAGCGCAATTACAACACGCCCTCACCCCACCAGTTTCCGCAAAAATTCCCGCTCATCCATCCGGTACTTAAAAACCTTCCGCCCATCGATAAAAACCACGGGGACTTCATCGTTGAACTGCCGCCGCAGCTCGCCGTCACTGTCCACGTCCACTTCCTGCCAGGTAAAGGCGCCATGGCGCGAAAGCTTCTCCAGGCTCTCTTTCACCACTTCACACAGGTGACATCCCTTGCGTGAGTACACTACGACTTTCCGGGACTCCAGCACGCCGCGATTGTACCGTCACCCTCACATCGTCTGGCAAGCAAAAAAGCTGCGAACTGCGCCCCGTGGTCCTACCACTTCCCTAATGGAGACTCAGGAGTAGAATCCGAAAGTGCCCGCATCCGACGTGAAACCTCTACGCGGCAAAACCTGCCTCATCACCGGCGCCGCCCACCGCCTCGGCCGGGCCTCCGCCCTGGCGCTCGCCCGCGCCGGAGCCGACGTCGCCATCACCTTCCGCACCTCCGCGCGTGAGGCGCAACGCACGGTCGTGGACATTTCGAGTCTCGGCGTACGCGCCTTCGCCCTGCACTGCGATGTCACCGACGAAGCCAGCGTCAAATCCATGCTGAAGGAAGCCGGACGCGAGCTCGGACGCATCGACATCCTGGTCAACAACGCCGGCAACTACGAAACCGCTGAATTCGACCGCCTCACCCTTCGCCAGTGGGACGCGATTTTCGCCTCCAACACTCGCGGCCCGTTCCTGGTTTCGCGCGAAGCTCTCAAGTGGATGCGCCGCAAGCGTCCCCTATCGAGAACGGGATCGAAGCCAGAGAAGATCGAGGCCAAAATTATCAATATGGGCTCGCTTGGCGGCCTGCGTCCGTGGCCGACGCACGCGCACTACTGCTCGTCAAAAGCGGCGCTGCACATGCTCACCAAAGTCATGGCCAAAGCTCTGGCGCCTGAGATTGCCGTGAATGCCGTCGCCCCCGGCATGATCGATCTCGGCGAAAAATCAGCCGCCGCCTTCATGAGGCGCATGGCCAAACAGACGCCCATGCAGAGGAATGGCCGGGGCGATGAAATCGCTTCCGCCGTGCTCTTCTTCGCCACGGCGCCGCAGTTTATTACTGGCCAGATTTTGGCGGTAGATGGGGGATTGGGGCTTTAGTGCAGCGCGGGGTCAGGCAGTATTTCGGCATTCCCGTTCTCTCCGTTCAACGGGCGTCAGCCTCGCAAGCCGTCGTGGAGACGCAGCTTGCTGCGTCTCTTGCCGGCGTCTCAAATCGCCCATCTCGCCCGCCGGCGATTTTATTCTGAGCTTGGGGAAGTTGCTACTGGGGGCCTCTTTTTGGCTGTGCTGTTCCCAAAAACATATCCCGCGCCGGTGTATGACGCTACGCCGTACGCACCCGCCGCCACGATATTCCCGCTGATGCCGGTCGCGACACCCAGATCCTGGTAAGCAGCGCCGTGCGACACGGCGAGCTTTGCGCTCTGCGTCATGCTGGTCCAGCCGCCCGTGGGCATGATGAACATGTACACGGCTCCGGACCAACTATTGGAGCCGATCTGCGCATGGCTCGCACCCACCACTGCGGTGTTGCCGCTTATGGCGACGGAAGTGCCGAGCAGATCGTTCGCCGCGCCGGTGGAGGAAGTCAACTCCGCCGTTTGCGTCATGTTGGCCCAGCCGCCGGAGGGTTCCACAAAAACAAACGCCGCCCCAGCAAACGAATTCACTCCCGGCGCCCCCGCGACCACGGCGGTTCCGTTGGTTGCGATCGACATGCCGAGATATTGATCCGCGAGCCCGCCGGACACGGTTAACTCCGCGGTCGGAGTCAGGTCAACCCATCCGCCCCCCGGCTCGACGAACACGTAGGCCGCACCCTGGCCGAAATTACTGCCGATCTCGGCATAAGGCGCTCCCACCGCGATCGTGCTGCCGTTGATCGATACCGTTTGGCCAAACTGATCGCCATTCAGTCCATTGGAGGTCAGCTTGGCGGTCTGCGTCATGCTCGCCCAGCCACCGGTGGGTTCGACGAACACGTAGGCCGCGCCGACATCGTAAGCGGCGCCGACCGCGGCGTGCGGTTCCCCGACCACGACCGTGCTACCGCTCACGCTCACGGAAAATCCGAAGAAGTCATCCATAACGCCGTCGGAAGCGGTCAGCTTGCCGGTTTCGGTCATGTTCGCCCATCCGCCGGAGGGTTCCACATACACATAGGCCGCGCCCACGCCGGGGACCGAATTGATATAAGCGTCAAACGCTCCCACCACGATCGTGCTGCCATCGATGGAAACCGAGCCGCCGAAATAATTGAAAGGCGCGCCGTCGGAAGCCGTCAGCTTGGCGGTTTGCTGCGCATTAGCCCAGCCGGTTTTCGGCTCAACAAAAACGTAGGCCGCACCCTGATAAGTATTCGAGCCGACAGTGGCCTGCGGGGCTCCGATCACGATGGTGGTGCCGCTGATGGCGATGGAATAACCGAACCAGCTCGCAGTGGTCCCGTCGGAGGCGGTCAGCTTAGCCAGTTGCACTGTGGGATCCACCACAATGGGATAGCGCGCTCCGGAGTCATCGACGCGAAGCAGCAGACGGCCTCCGTGAACCTCAAGCCAGGCCCGCAATTCGCGGCCGGCACTATCGTACGCAGTCAAGCCCGCATACCGGAGGTGCGCTTGCCCTGCCGAATCGATGAGACTCAACCCCCGACCGTTTTCGTCTGCAATCGCCGTCAAATTTCCCGACAACGATAAAGCAATGGTTAACGGCTGGCGGCCAATTTGTTGTGGGCGCTGGTTCAGCGTGAACCCCTGCTCCAGGCCTGCGGGTCCGTTGACGTACCATTCCGTGAGAATTCCTCTGCGGTACTCTACCCGGTTCGCACTTGCCCGCGGAACCGCAACACCAGATGTGGTTAGCGCGTCACCGTACCCGTAACCGAGAAACGAAAGCTGCCAGTGCGCGGCGTCATTCTTCATGATGACTTCGTGCGAGTCGAAATCGGCAAACAGACTCTGCGATGAGTTGGCAAACGTAAATCCCGCAGGCGCAGCGTGCGCATAGTACTCCGGAAGGTCATCTCCGACCGCTGCCGAGATCTTCGCCTGCGCCGCCTCCGGCATCCGGGAGGTTTTTTGAACGCCGGAAGAGGCCTCAGCCATGCCGCACAGAGACACAGAAAATGACAGAATCGACACCATAAAGCGAAGCCGCATTAGGAATTCCTTTCCGAACAGGTTTAGTCGTGATGCATCGACGGAGAGACGATAATCGCGGCAGGCCGGGGGAGCCTCAATGCCGAAGCCGCGTAGTAAAGCGAAGTCCATTGTCCGCCCCGGCGCAACCGCGGTCAAGATGAAACAATTTGCAACCGCCGCGGAGTGCGGGCGGGAATACCCGCGCAAATCGCTTTGGCACTAGACCTAGACCTGGATTTCGGCTTTCGCCTTCGGCGTCCAGAAATCCATGTCCGAGTGCATGTTAAAATTGCATTACCCCCTCAAAAGGCAATCCCCGGAGAGATCCTCAACATGCGTATTGCTTCGCTGGTCTGTTTTGTGCTGCTGGTCAGCTTCGCCTGGGGTCAGGGCAATCCCGCAGCGTCCGGCGCACCGCAAAAGCCGGCAGCCCGGGGCGTCGATGACGACGAAAAAGAACCCATGCCCGCATCTGCATCGGCAGTAGCGCCGGACTCGGCGGTACTCACGGTGAAGGGCTTATGCCCCGGCAAGAGCTCTGAAACCGGCGCGAGCTCCGCCGATCCAACGTGCCGGGTGGTAATCACGCGGGCCCAGTTTGAACTGTTATCGGCGGCGATCCATGCCAATGCACCCATTCAGAAGCGCCAGCTCGCTACCTCGTATCCGCGGATCATGGCCATGGCTCATGAGGCGGAGCGGTTGGGGCTGGACAAGCAGGCCCACTTCCAGCAGATGATCGCCTTCTCGCGCCTGCAGCTCCTGTCCCAGGAATTGCTGCACAAATTTCAGGACGAAGCTTCGCAGGTTCCGGAGAATGAAATTCAGGACTACTATCGCGACCACTCCTCCGCCTTCGAGCGAGCGACCCTGGAGCGCATCACGGTTCCCGACATAAGGCAGGTGGAAGCGGCCAACCCCGCTACCGCTTCTGGGGAGGAGCGGCCGGCGCAAACGGAAAAAGACAAAGCGGCGATGAAACAGGAGGCAGAAACCCTGCGCGCCGCCGCCATGAAGGGCGAGGACTTCGCCAAACTGCAAAAGCAGGCCTACGACTTCGCCCGGCTGAATACGCCCGCTCCGCCCACAAGTCTGCTGAAAGCCCGCCGCGCCAGCTTGCCGCCGCAACAGCAATCAGCCTTTGATCTGAAGCCAGGCGAAGTTTCCCCAGTCATCAGCGACGCCGGCGGCTATTTCATCTATAAGCTGGTGGCCAGCGAAACCGAGCCTCTGGAAGAGGCCAGGGCGGAGATTCACAAGAAGCTCGAGGAACAGAGGATGCGTGCCCTGATGCAAAAAGTGCAGGACTCAGTCACCACCGATGTGAATCAGGCGTATTTCGGATCAGCCGCTGGCCCGGGGCATTCCTCAGGGCAGCGAGCCAACCCAAAGCCGCCGCGAGAAGTTCAGAAATAGGCCCGCGATCGACCCGAAATGATAGGGTGAGGCATCTCTTCTTCCTTTTTCCTTTTGCGTTTTGATAGATTTTCCTGACTTTTCGTAGAATCGAAAGTCCTGGCACAACCTTTAGGATGATCGCCGAACCTTATTGTTTTTTAACATGAAATCCCTAAAGCGTGATATGTTAGTCGATGTCCTGATGTGGGCTCCCCCTCTTGTCGGTGCGTTGCTTCATCTAAGCGCAAGCATTCCTGGTCCCCGCGACGCAGAAAAATAGTAGAGGTTTGGCATGCTCTCGGCGAGTAATCCGATCCTATTATGTCGATTATTATCCGCCAGTTTGAGATCGTATGAGGGTTTAACGCGGAAGAGCCTTTGGGCCTCACGGGCCGCCGCCAGTGTGCTCTCCTTAATGCTGGCAAGCACGGGCGGTCTCCACGCTCAGACCAGCGTACTGACAGGGCGAAATGACAATTCCCGCGACGGGCTGTTCTCCAGCGAAACCTATCTCACCACCGGCAATGTGAATTACAGCGTGTTCGGAAATCTGTTTTCTTACCCTGTCGACGGCTACGTTTCGGCACAGCCTTTGTATGTACCCGGCGTCAGCATTAACGGAACAACTCACAACGTGGTATACGTGGCCACTGAGCACGACAGCGTCTATGCCTTCGATGCCGACAGCGCGCTGAACAATCCCAGCCCCCTCTGGGAAGTAAGCCTCATTCCGACTGGCCAGAACACCGTGCCCATCGCGATCCAGGGCTGCGGGGGCCCGAACGGCACTGGTCTGGTCGAGGTCGGAATTCTCAGCACACCGGTCATCGATCCCACTACCAACACCATGTACGTAGTGGCGAAATCACTGGTCAGCAACACCATCACTGCCTACTTCTACTTGCACGCTCTGGATATCACCTCCGGGGCGGAGAAATTCGGCGGGCCGATCCAGATCCAGGCTTCGGCCAACAGCATCAACGGCATCATTAATTTCAATCCGTTAACCCAGTTGCAGCGTCCTGCGCTGCTGCTCTCCAGTGGAACTGTATTTATTGCCTTTGGATCCAACGGCTGCGACCTGCACGATCACGGCTGGCTGATGGCATACAACGGCACGACACTGCAGCAGGTCGAAAACGGAATTTTCATCGCCTCTCCCGACGTAACCCAGGGCGATGCGATCTGGATGAGCGGAAGCGGGCCTGCAGCCGACGCCAATGGCTATATCTACCTGGCTACGGCGAATGGGGACTTCGACATCAACACGGGTGGCTCCGATTACGGCGATTCGGTGGTCAAACTACAGTTAAGTAACCTGGCTGTCCCCGTCGACTATTTCACACCTTATGATCAACTCAATATGAACACCGGAGATCTCGATCTGGGCTCCGGTGGCGTCATGCTGCTGCCCTCGCCGCAGGCGGGCGCCTACCCGGATCTTTTAATCGCCGCGGGCAAAACCGGAACGATCTACCAGATCAACCGGGACAACCTGGGCCAGTACGACACTGACGGGAACGGCAACAACGATCAAATCCCGCAGTACCTGCAGGGTTCGCTGCTGGCGGAGTATGGAACTGCGGCCTACTGGAACAACTACTTGTATTTTTCCGCGCATAATGATTTTCTGAAAGCCTACAGCGTGAGTACCACCACCGGGCAGCTCTCCACCACGCCGGTCGCGGAATCGGTTACGCACTATGAAGTTGTGGGAGTTCCCGTCGTCTCCGCCAACGGAAATGTCGGTGGCGCCCACGGCATTGTGTGGGTGGTACGCGATACCGTGAACAATGGCCCGCAGGCCCTTTACGCTTACAACGCCACCCCCAATGGAAGTATTCTCACCCTGCTTTACGACACCAATCAAAACTCCAGCCGTGATGGACTGGGAGCGACTGCCCATTTCGTTACCCCCATCGTCAACAATGGCAAGGTATACGTGGGCACACAAACGCAATTGGTGACTTACGGGCTGCTTCCAGTGTTGTCGGCAAATGCGGGCAACAACCAATCGGGCACGGTGGGAACCACGCTGCCAGCGTCTCTGAGCGTACAGGCTACGGATTCGTATCAGTACGAGCCCATCTCGGGCGTTTCGGTAACTTTCAGCGCCACCGGAAACAAGGGCAGCTTTAATCCCACAACCGCCACGACCGATTCCAATGGAATTGCCAGCACACAGTACACTTTGCCTACCACCGCCGGATCAATTACGGTAACCGCAAGCTCCTCGGCTCCGAACGTGCATTTCATTTCCGGTTCGTTCAGCGAAACCGCGACGGCTGGTCCTCCCGCCACGCTGTCCGATGTTTCCGGATCCTTCCAGTCGGCGACGGTCGGAACCACTCTGCCCGCGCCCCTTGTCGTGCGCTTGAAAGATACTTATGGCAATGGCGTTCCGGGAGAGCCCGTGGCATTTACCGACAACGGAGCGTTGGGCACATTTTCGCCGCCAAGCCCCGTCACCACCGATTCCACGGGAACTGCGACGGTGAGCTACACCGTTCCTACCAAGGCGGAAACCATCACTATCACGCCTTCGTACGGCAGCCTTGCCGGAAAGTTCTCTGAGAGATCGTTGGCGGGACCCGCTGCTTCAGTGAGCGCTCTTTCCGGTAACAATCAGACTGGCGCTGCCGGAAGCCAGTTGCCGAATCCGCTGGTAGCGCTGGTGAAAGACCAGTACGGCAATCCCGTCGCTGGAATCACGGTAACCTTCTACGACGGAGGAGCGGGAGGAACATTTTCCACGACCACTCCTGTGACCAACGCCCAGGGCCAGGCCAGCGTCACCTACACTCTGCCCAACTTCGGTTCTGAAATCGTGAACATTACCGCGAGTGTCGGAAGCCTGGTCGCAAACTTTACCGAGACCGCGAATTAGCAATGAACCGCGAACCGGTTACGACCCTTCACCTTCTTCCAGCGGAGTCAGGACCACGACAGCCACTGCCATTTCCCGACCTGCCGCCTCGCCTTTTTTCGGCTTGAGGCGAAGCTTCACCTGCAGAACGCAGGTTCCAGCATAGTCCGTGCTTACATCGGGAAAGTTCTTCCGGGCGGTCGTGACCTCGATCAGGCTCATAACTGCGGGTTCTTTGGTATGGGAGGCCATGCGGCTCAAGCGAATCAGTTCGGCCCGTGGCACAACCCGGGCATAATTCTGATCCACCGTGGCCGGACTCAGCACCACAAAGTCCCCCGGCTCCGGTCCGTGCGCACCAATTCCCGCATCCATCACGCCATAACGCAGAGTGTAATATCCCGGCTTCAGCTTTTGATTCCTGAAGTCTTTACGGTATTCCTGGTCGGCTTCAGGAAGAAAATGAACCACCCCGATGAATGCGCCCGGTTTCAGATTTCCATATACAAGTTTGCCGGATGCGGGAGCGGCATCCTGCTCGGCCACCGATTTTGCCCAAAAAATATCGCACACATTCATCCTTACGCCATTCTCAAAGGTGAACAGGCGCACGCCCTGCGGCTCAAGTCCATCGGCGAGGGTTTTGGCCAGCTTCCCCGATGTTTCCAGTTGCACGGTTTCGATCTGATAAGGCTCGGGCACGCGTGCCCACGCTACGGCGGCGATACCGGAGACAGCTATGAACGCACTAAACGAGAGCAGCAGCCTCCGGCAACACGCGTACCTCAAAGCTCCCAACATCCAGCCTCCTGAAGTTATCCTGAAAAACCCGCTTAAATTCTACACGAGATTAATTCCGGGGGCAGGCAACCGCGTCCGGCGCTGGTCTTAATCTGACTGGTCTAATTTCAACTGGTTCAATGTGAACCGGTCCCATTCGAACCGCCCCAATTGACTTGGAGGGCGCGGTCGCGTCAGGAACATTCCATGTCAGCAGTTGAATGCTGGTTCCTCTTAATTGACCTTCTCGATGACCGCCTTCGAGGTGCTCTCCACATTGTTCGAATCCCCGCTATAGGTGACGGTGATCGAGTCAGACCCGACTGCCAATTGCTTTCCCGTGGTGGTATAGCTTCCGCTGCCATCCGACAGCGTAGCTTTGCCGAGGTAGATGGAACCCGAGTAGAAGCGAACGGTCCCAGTTGGAGAATCGCCGCTCACCTTGGCTGTAAACGTTACCGCCTGCCCGGAATTCGCCGGATTCGGCGAGGCCGAAGTGATGGTCGTGATCGTCGTAAACTGACTGACCACCTGGCTCACCGTCGCGGAACTGACCGAGAAGCCTGTTCCCGGAGTGTATTGCGCCGATATATTGCTCGTGCCGGTGCGCAGTGTGGACGTCGTAAAATCGGCGCGCCCATCGGTCAGATTGACCGTACCCAGCGTCGTGCCGTTGCTCTTGAAGGTCACTGAACCGGTCGGAATCCCAGTCGAGGACTTGACGGTCGCGGTAAACGTTATCGCTTTACCGGCCTCCGCGGGATTCAGCGAGGAAGTAACTGTGGTCGTAGTGCTGGCATTGTTCACATGCTGATTGAATGTGTTCGATACGCTGCCCGACCACATCGAATCACCCGCATAGCTTGCCTGAATCGAATTTGTTCCGACCGGCAACGACGTAAGTTTTATCGAAGCCGCACCTTTGCTCAACGTCGCCGATCCGAGCGATACTCCTCCGTTGGTAAAGGTTACCGCTTCACCATCGGGCGGCGGCCCGATCTGCGAGCTCACGGTTGCAGTCAGCGTGACCGCTTGACCCCAGGAAGACGGACTGACGCTCGATGAGATGCTGACACTGCTGGTTCCCTCGATGGTGTAGGTGGGAAACGCGGCAGCTACGGCCGGAACGGCGGCAGCTCCAGATTCGCGGCCGGGGGCGTTTACATCAAAAGCCACAAAACCTACTTCGCCGGCCGGAGACCCGCTCTGCAATGAAAAATCGTCGGCAGGATAGTTAGGATTGGTGAACAATGGATCGGCCACCTGGCTGCCGATATCCTCGCCCAATGCCTGCCATCCGGCAAAAGTCGTCGAGTTGTGGACCTGACAGGTCGAGTCCGAGGTGAAAAATGCATTCGACGGCAACGAACAGTTCGCGCTGCCAACATAACAGTACATGTTTTGCTGATAGTTCTGCGTCGAGGGCAGATCTCCATTCGGCGAGTAGACGCACATGGCCTGTACCGAAGATCGTGGTTCGTAATAGACCAGGTTGTTAGTGAAATTGAACTGCAAAATGCCGGTGCTGGGAGGGACGCAGCCTTGCTGTTTCCCGGCCTGAGCAAAGAAAGCAAACGTATTGTTCTTGATCGTGTTCGCAGTATTGGGCGATTGTGGCCCGCAGGTCTGGGCCATTGCCATGGCGGACAGTCGATAAGCCAGATTATTCTCCACCAATACGTTCGAGGTGTTGAGATCGAGATAATAACCGTGCCCGGCGTAACCATCGGTATCCAGCCCCGAAGCGTCCATTACGTCATGACATTTGTTGTTGAGGATCTGGTTGCCGGTCGACGTCGGCCAGGTGTCGTAGTAGATGCAACCCATGTCGTTGAGAATGCCCTGGCCGATGTTGTAAATGTGATTGAACGACGAAATATTATTGAATACGCCGTGGGAGTTCGACTGCCCCAGTTGGCAGGCGGGCGCGCACAACTCGATGCCATCCTGATAGCCGTCGTAAATATCGTTGTGAGTATAGGTATTGTCGTGAGCATCGCCCTGCGAAATGCCGGGCGCGCTGGCGATCACACGTCCGAATCCCTCGACGGCCGTGTTCTGCACGGTGTTGAACTGGGGAACGTTCGCATCCGTGTCGGTATAGTAAGGCAGCATCCCGATGCGGATTGCCATGGCGCCGATGTCGTAGAACATGCTGTTCTCAACATTGTTATGGCCGCTCGTGGAACTCGTCGAAGTGGTGATGAATTCCAGTCCCCCGCCGGTCGTCTGGGTAATCGTGGCGCCATCAAAAGTGATGTACTGACAGTTTTGACATGAGATGGCGGTTGGAATGGCGTTTTCCTGCTGCACCGAAGGATATCCGGCGGTCGGGATTGTCCAGTTATCGTTCTCGAAAGTGAGGCCGCTGAAAGTTACATACTGCAGATTTTGGGCGACAACTAATTGCGCAAGCTGCGGGATGATGACGGTATCGGTATTGGGATCTTCGTTCGCGTTGGCAATATAAGTAATCGTCCAGGGGGTTGTGGAACGATCAAGAAACCACTGCCCCGGCTCGGATAAATCGTCCTTGATATTCTCGATCAGGTAGCGGTGTCCGGCAATGGGTGTCTGGTTCCCCAGGCTCGTGCTGTTCTGGCTGACCGCTGTCGGACCCGTGAAATAAATAATATGGTTGTTGGTGTCGATGCAGCTGATGCGCATCTTCGACATGTTCCAGCGTTCGAAAAGCACAACTTCGATATCGCCCGAGGGATAGGAATTTCCAGATGCTCCGCAAGGATTGCCGCCGGGCGGGCTCAAATTTTCCCAGGTCTTGCTGATGGGATCGGTGGAAGTGTACTGAATTCGGTCATAGCATTCGTACTGGTTGGCGCTGACTTCCACGGTGCAGTTGGTCTGCGGTGAATTCATGTAAACCGGCGAGGCGATGCGGTAGTAAGTTCCCACAGTGCTTGAACTGCTGCTGCCCAGGCGCGGGCGCAGGCGACGCTGCCCGTTATACCAGAGCTGCTCAAAATACTGCGTGTTCGAGGGTAGCGTCACCTCCCATTTGCCGCTGCCCTCGGACTTCCAACCGGTAAGCTGCTCGCCGCCGGTGAAAACGGGAGTCTCGCCGGGATAGTTTTCATATACGATTCCCAGCTCGGACGTGCCCGAGTCGGCCGAGGTGAAGTTCTGAGTGCTGGAGAAAAAATACGTCCCGGCCCGAAACATGACCACAATGGGATTGGTGCGCCCGCCGCTCTTCTGCAACAGCGCGTCCGCCGACTGGCGCGCTTGATTGAACGTGGCAAACGGTTCTTCAAGAGTACCCGGATTCTTGTCATTGCCGGTGGGGGAGACGTAATAATCCGCAGTCTGCCCCAACGAGACAGTCGTCGCTACAATTATTAACGTAGCCGTAATAACCGTATTTTCAGCGATCAAACGGCAAATGTTAAAGTATTTTGCGAGGTGGATTACGAAATGATTGCTGTGGGCGGAGGAGCGGTGGCTGGCGCACTGGGGGAGTGGCATACAGCCAGTTTGAACAAATTACTCCCGCCCGACCAGATTCCGGGAGTACACAAACCCATTGGCCAAAAGGCCAGTTTCCCCCTGTGAAACTGCGGATTTTGTAACAGTCTCTTAATGTAGGACCGGGAACTAAACAGGGGAAAAAAGGAGCCGAAGAATGGCTCCTTTTTGCCCGCTAAATTCTTCATGCAGTTCTTTAGGTTCCATCGCCTGAGAGCGATACCTGTTGTGGACTAGGATCGGAATTGTCGTTGATGTTCATGTAAGCCTGCGCTGTGCCGTCTGCGCTGGGCGTGAACGTCACATTAAAGGTGCAGGTTGCGCCTGATGCCAGAGTGCTGCCGCAGTTGTTGGTCTGGGAGAACTCGGTTGGGTTCGGACCAGTGAACGTGATGCTGCTGATGTAGAGCGGGCCGCCTCCGTTATTCAGCAGGGTCACGGGTTGGGATGGGCTGGTAGTTCCCACCGCAACTTGTCCGAAATTAATCTGCGGCGGGTTGGGCGCGGTGATGACCGCATTCGGCTGCACGCCCGCGCCAGTCAGGCTGACGACTTGCGGGCTGCCCGATGCGTTATCGGTGATATTCAGGTTCGCGCTCAAATCGCCGGTCGTCACCGGCTCGAACACTACGTTGATCGTGCAGTTCGCGTTTACCTGCAAGGTGGCGGGGCAATTGTTGGTTTGCGTGAACACGCTGGCGTTCGTGCCCGTGATGGTGATGCTGTTGATGGTCACCACCTCGCCGCTTGAATTCGCCACGGTGACGGTTTGAGGCGCGCTGGGGATGTTGATGTCCTGCTGTCCGAAGGCCAGGAATGGCGGGGTTACATTAACCGTAGGCGATTGCCCGGTACCCAGCAGCCGGATGTTGTGCGGGCTCCCAGGGGCACTGTCTGTGATGGTGATGAAGGCCATCTCCGGCAAATCGGTGGACGGAGCAAACTTCGTGCTGACCGTGCAACTCGCGCCTGCGGCCAAAGACTTGCCGCACTTGTTGGACAAGTTCTTGCTGAAATCGGGGCCATTCGGGCCAGTGACCAGGATGGAAGTAATGGTGATCGCCGCCGTTCCAAAATTCGTCAGCGTGAACGATTGTGATGGGCTCTTCTGGCCAATCTCCACCGGCGTTGTCCACGTATAGCAGATAGGCGAAACGTACAGACCCTCGGTGGGAGCGGGAACGGGCAAAAGTCCATAAATATCCAGCTGAGTCTGGGTGCCGACGTAGACTCGGCCATTGGCGATGGTGGGCGTCTGGAATTTATTGGCGCAGCCGGCCTGGTCCCTGCCGTTGCTCATCTGGCTGCTGTTGTACAGCATGGTCGCAACATTGTTGGCATCGTAGGCGTAAAGGACGGCCGCAATGTCGCCGGGTTGCGCATTCAGTGAATCCTTCCGCTCGATCGCCCAAACGATTCCATCCTTGGTGCCGTTGGAGGATACCGAGGGGGTCGCGCCTTGAGGAAACGTATTCGTACTTTGTGCGGAAGGAGCGGTATTGAGTAGTGCGGTTTCGCCGCTTCCGCTCACGCCATTGATGGGATACTGATCGAGCGCTCCGCCCAGATTTCCGCCGCCGGCAAGACTCGTGCCGGCCATATAAACGTAGCTCGTGCCGCTCGTTCCGCTTGAGTTCTCGGTTCCCTGCCAGAATGCCGGATTACTCCAGAAGCCCTGGGACTGGCCGCCCGGTGGATCGGTCAATTCCTCGAGCACCTGGGAATCGGTCGAGGTAAAGCCTCCCAGATCGCTCAGGTTCAGCAGATACAAATCCGAGGTATCGCAAGTCGACTGGTTGTTGACGCCGGTGCCGCTCTTGCCGCTCACCAATATTTCGTTCGCCACTTTACCCCCTTGCTTGGGCAGAAGCAGCGGTCCCGCAGAACCCAGATCAAGGTCATTGGTCTGATATGTCCGGCAGGCTTCATCCTTGGGCGTGAAGTAGTTCACGACTTGAAGCGAAGAATTCAGTTGCAGCAAAGTGTCGCCGTAGTCGGGACCTCCGGTGTTCGCGTCGAAGGTGGCATCGCCCACGGAGGCGTAGATATTGCCGGAGCTGTCTGCGACAAAGCCGTTTCCGGTTTGCCAGACGCCGCCCAGCACGGCGTTAGGCGCGGTGTTGAAAATACCGGTTTGTTTTAACGAGGTTTCGTTGTACGCCATAATCCAGCCGTGGGCGGCGCCTGCCCAGCCGATATAGACCGTGCCATTGGCCAAAGTCAGGCCAACGCGCTGGATATCGGCGAGTGGATCATAGGGTACATAGCCGTTGACACTGCCCGCGCCGGTTCCGGGCACTTGGCCGGAAATCACTACTGGACTGCCGCTCTTGTCGGCGCCCGTTTGAATGTTGATGGCGTGCAGGCGCTGATAATAGCTGGTCACGCCGCCGGTCGTTTCCTGCGTGCGAACCACCAGGAACATGGTCTTGCTGACGGGATCAATTACCGGAGTGCCGGTAATTCCGTACCAGGGAAAAACGTTGCAACTGATGTCGGTGGTGCTGCCGTCGCTGCCGCACGGCACGGGCACAATGCCCTTCGATACGGTGATAAGGGAGCGATGCCAGAATGGAGTGCTGGAGTGCCCCGGCAGGTCGGGCTCGGCGTCGAAGGCGTAGACACTGTTGTACTCGGTCGCCACATATACCACGTCATGCAGTACACCTTTAATGCTGACGCTCGGAACGTAAAGCGGCTGGGCGTAGATTTGTCCATCCACGGGGTACGAAAACACTTTGCCGAAGGTCGAGGTATTCACATTCTGCGGGGTGAGGGTCGTTTCCAGCAGATTCTGGCCGGTACGTGAATTATCGTTGTGCTGGGTCAATACGCCAGAGAATGTCTGAGCCCCGGCTAGGGTAATCAAGACACAAACTGCCGCCAGCAATTCGGCGGCGATGGAAAATTTCCGAACCATAATTAGAATTCCTCGTGAAAAACGACATGAGCCCCAGATTGCGACACTTTTGCCGTCGGATTTACTTGCAAATGGATTCCCCGGCAACTCCGTCATTGGTTCAAGCGCAATGACTGAACTCAGTGGCGTTTCTGGATCGTTGATCGTTTAGTTAAGGGGAGAGTATTGCCGACCTGTACCGCTAGTATCTCCAATTGGATGGAGTATCGCAATGGACCAAAGACTCTAACCGAATTTCTCTCTGGTTTGGGATGTAACTTCTGATGGAGACAACTGGAAACTGCGCGACTGCGGCCAGCCTGCTACGTTCCTGTACCGGCCATATCGATTACCTGGGGCTTAGTCGAGGCGCTGTCGATGATTGTGATCGTACCTTGCTTCGCGCCTTTTTGTGTCGGCGAGAATGTAACGCTGATCGTGCACTCCGCGCCCGCGGCAACACTTGCGCCGCAGGTCGACGTGACGCCGAATTCGGTGCTGGCTTTCATCGAGGCAATTCTCAGAGCTGAGCTGCCCGTGTTGGTGAGGGTGACGGTTTGCGGCGAGCTGGTCGTGCCGACCGCTTGTTTTTTGAAGTTCAACATCGTGGTCGGAGAAAAGCTGACCACACCGGTATTGAGCAGCACATACACATCGTTGTAGCGAAAGTCGGCGGCAACAATGTCCGTTTTCCGGTCGCCGTTGAAATCTCCCACTGCCACATAGCTTGTCTCGTACCCGGCCGGGTAGAAGGCCCCGGATTGGAAAGTCCCATCGCCGTTGCCCAGGAAGACGGATGCACCCCTCATGGTGTGAAAGAAATTGGCAGCGACGAGATCGGGTATGTGGTCGCCGTTAAAGTCGGCGACCGTCACCCAATCGGGGAAGGCCGTAGGGTACTCGACCGCCTTCTGAAATGTGCCGTTGCCGTTGCCCAGCATCACGCTGATCCCGATTCCCTCATTGTTGGCGATGGCCAGATCGAGTTTGTGGTCGCCGTTGAAGTCGGCCACTGCAATTGCCGCTGGCGCAGTTTCACCGGGATAGCTCGCCCCGTACTGAAACGTGCCGTCGCCGTTGCCCAGCAAAATATTTACTCCGCTGCCAAATCCGAAGGTACCGGCGGTGGCCACGTCCAGCTTGCCGTCACCGTTGAAGTCGCCCACTCCTACAGCTTGCACTGCAAACGATGGCTCCGTGTTTATCGCATCCTGGAATGTCCCGTCCCCATTGCCGAGCAGCACGCTGATGCACATGCAGGGGTTGCTGATCGAAAGCGCCAGGATGTCGGGGATGTGATCGCCGTTGAAGTCGCCGACCGTAACATAGTTTTCAAATGACGGCGTCTTGGGGCTCTGGGGACCGTAGCGGAAGGTCCCGTCCCCGTTGCCCAGGAGGATGGTGAGATAGGGGCTAAGGTCGTTCGCCACGGCCAGGTCGAGATTGCCGTCATGGTCAAAATCGGCGGCAACAATGGAGAACGGCCCGACTCCGGCTGTATAGGATGTACCCCCGCGAAACGTGCCATCCCCGTTGCCTAGCAGGATGACGACCGAGCCGGTAACGCCAGCGGGCGCCGCGACCGCGAGGTCCAGTTTGCCGTCGTGGTTGAAGTCTGCCACCGCGATCGAACTCGGGCTGGGGCCGGCGACAAACCTGCCCCGTGTTTCAAACTGCGCGGCGGCGGGGGTGCTCCCGGTTAGGAGGCACCCCACGATCAACCCAACGAGCGATACACCTTTACGAGCGCCACGCATCTACTGCACCCTCACATCGCCCCACGGAATCCGGCGCAGAGCGCACGTTATCACCGATCCGTTCCATTTTCCACCGAATTCAGATTTCACCGCTTGTCCGGTTTTCGTAACAAAAAGCACTTGCTTGTGCGGCCGGGCTGTATTGTGCGTATGGCGTTTCAGGCCCGGGGACTACGAACCCGGCAACAGGATTGCAGGTGCAGGCGCATTCATCAAGGCTGGCTCGCCAGCCCCAACTCCGTGAGTACGCCCCGGGCGCGCCGTTCGAGGATGACGGCCTTCACCCGTGCCTGGTCGGTAGGCGGCCACATGTCCTGCAAGGCCTGCCAAGCCTGCGCTTCGCGGCCGCTGTACAGGTAGTTCAAGACGATGGTCAGCACGAGTTTCACCGTGGACAACTGGTCGGTGAATAACTTGTCGTTGTAGCGCGAGTTGCGAAATTTCTCGGCGTCGGCGGCAGAAAGTTCCTGCTTCGCTTTCGCAATTTGTTCGTCGTACTCCTGCGGATGTTGCGCGCTGACATCCTTCAGCGCAGTGCCGTCGAGCCGAAGAATCACCAGCGGAGTGACGGCCTGTTCGGCGGTCAGCATGAAATAGAGAAACGCCGCCTCGGGTACGCGAATCTCCACTCCATCCTGGGAATTCTGAAACGTCACCGGCAACTGGCTGCGAATCTCCTTCACCAGCTTCGGCGGCTTGGTCAGGCTGGCGATCCAGTATTCATAACAACAGCGCGCGCCGCTGGTATGGCCGTCGAAAATAACTTCCGGCTCGCCGTCGCCATTGATGTCGGTGCCCGAGATGGGGTCGACGGTAAGGGTCCAGTCTTTGGCGATAACTTTGCGTATGCCCTGCGGCGGAGTGATCGCCCCCAGACAACGGAACTCCACCCGCTGTTTTCCCTGCGGCGCACGGCCGGGCACAAGCTGCACTGAATACCCGCCAAAACGACGCGGCTGCTGATAATTGTCGGAAGACGGGCAATCAAAATTAGTATCGGCTGCCGCAGCCGAAACCGTACAGGCTGCAACAAATAGAAGGGCGCAAAATCTGGCGAACATTCGTGTCGGAATCACCTCCCGGAAATCGCATTCTACATGAACCTAACACCGGTATCCTTGGCGGGACTGCGGCGCTATGGTTCGGTACAGACTCGCCTGGCGGGCGGTAACGGAGTTAATCTAGACTGAAGCGAGATGGAAGCGAGGAGGATGCGTGCGCTGCGGACGATGCGGCAATGAGAATGCCGAAGGCAACCGCTTTTGCGGAATGTGCGGTGCGCCGCTGGCCGCGAAGGTTCAGACCCAGAGTGCGCCCAGCGCGGCTTCGGCCAATACCGCCGTTCCTGCTGTCACGCCCGCCTCGGGAGCTACAGCGCCTCCGCGGCCGCTGCCCCAGGTTCCCGCAGGAACGAAACCTGCCCCACCAGCGCAGCCCGGGACTGCGGCATTCGACGAGACGAAAGACGCGCGGCGATCTGCGCCTCCACTTGGCCGCACTCCGCGAACCCCGACCGGAATTACAGGCCCATCCTTTCTCGGCTTAAGTTCCCCTCCAAGCAGTTCCCGAGAACCCGATCCCCGTGATGATGGATCGAACGACGAGGCACTCGATCACCTCAAACCGTCCTCGAGCAACCTGGAGTATCTGCTCGATGATGAAGAAGAGCCTAAGAGCGGCAAGGTTAAATGGATTCTGGCGTTAGCAGCGATTGCGCTGGTCGCGGCGTTCGGCTACCTGCATTGGAGAGAAGGCGGCTTTGACTGGTTAACCGCGTCCAATAAAAAACCTGCAACAGCTTCGGATTCGGCACAGGCTGGGACAGATTCCAGCAGCACGACGGCTCCACCGCCAACTCCAGGCGTCTCAGGGCAGCCCGTAGCCAATGGCGCATCATCTGCTCCGGTGGCAAGTGCTCCGCCGAATCCAGCGGACTCCGCCACGCCACAATTCGCGCCTGGGGCCGGCAGTTCGCAGCCCGCTGCGGAAAAGAGTTCGTCGCATCCTCCTTCCGCCGGCACTTCGTCACCCGCCGTGAACGCGGCGGCAGGCAATCCCGGGGATTCCAGTTCTGCCCAGCCCGCATCGCAGGCTGATAATTCCGACGCCGCAGATCAACCTCGAAGCGCCCCTGCGGCGCCGAAACTGGCGCTCCGCAAACCCTCTGCGACCAGGCCCGTGCCCGCCAAAACTACCGACGCCGTGACTGAAGCCGAGCGCTACATTTACGGACGCGGCGTGCCCCAGGACTGCGATCGCGGCTTGCGTATACTGAAGCCCGCTGCGGAACATTCCGATGCCAGGGCCATGATTTCTCTGGGATCCCTGTATTCCACCGGAACCTGTACTCCCCGCGATCTGCCTACGTCCTACCGCTGGTTCGCGCTGGCCCTGCATAAAGAGCCGGACAATCCTTCTCTGCAAAACGACCTGCAGAAGCTATGGAGCCAGATGACGCAACCGGAACGCCAACTCGCCATCAAACTGAGCCAATAAGCGGTCCCCCGCGCCCACCCAGCGTATTTTCTTGCGAAATAACCTGCTTTCTGTGCGGGTTCCTGCCTTCCTACAGAAACGAATGTATTTACGGAACGCCAACTCCGTCGAAAAATACAACGATCAGGGCGTGAGTGTGCGTCGCAGTCTGTGCGTGGGATCCCAGAGAAAGGTATCGGAACAATGGCTTCAATCGCATGACGAACCCACAGGCGGTGCCGCAAATTGACCGTTGCAGCTCCGGATGCCCCGGCCTTGATGACGTCCTGGGAGGCGGGTATCCGGCGGGCCATTTTTATCTGCTGGAGGGGGAACCGGGGACCGGGAAGACAACCCTCGCCCTCCAGTTTATGGCAGAAGGGCTCAGGCGCGGGGAAAAGGTGCTCTACGTCACGCTTTCCGAAGCGAGCGAGGAACTGCTCACAGTCGGGCGCGTGCACGGGCTCAACCTCAAAGGCATAGACATTTTGCAGCTCCGGCCCAGCGAACAGGATTTGAAGCCGGAAGGGCAGTACACGGTTTTTCATCCGGCGGAGGTGGAACTCAACGACCGGGTGCAGACAATTTTGAACGAAGTGGACCGCAAGAGGCCGGACCGGCTGGTAATTGACGCCCTCTCTGAAGTGCGCATGTTGGCCAAGGATCCGTTGCGCTACCGCCGCCAGATTTTATCGTTTAAAGAATACGCCCCCAACAATTGCACGGTACTGTTGCTTGACGACCGCACCAGCCGGTACGCCGATCTGGAGCTGCACAGCATTGTTCATGGGGTCATCTCCATGAGCCGGGTTCCTCGCGAGTATGGCCGGACGATGCGCCGGCTCGAAGTGACCAAGCTGCGAGGTTGCGCGTTTCGCGAAGGCTTCCACGATTACCTCATCCGCAGTGGTGGCGTCGTCGTTTTTCCCCGTCTGGTCGCCTCGGAATATGACATTGCCGGCGGGGACAACGGCAAGGACCGGAGCCATGTGGGAAGCGGCATTCCTGAACTGGATGCCCTGGCGGGAGGAGGTTTGGCCCGCGGCACCAGCACACTTTTGATTGGACCGGCCGGCTGCGGCAAAACCACGATTGCATTGCGTTGGTTGACGGCAGCGGTGGAGCGCGGGGAGCCGGCGGTTGCCTTTATCTTCGAAGAAACCGTCTCCACTTTGTTAGGGCGAGCGTCGGGATTGGGGATGAATCTCGACGAGCATCTCCGCTCCGGCCTGATGAAGATCGAGCACATTGATCCGGCAGAACTCTCTCCCGGCGAGTTCTCCGAGATGCTGCGTCACTACGTGGAAAAAGAAAATGTTCGCGCCGTGATGATCGACAGCCTGAACGGCTTCCTGCAGGCCATGCCGGGAGAACAATTTCTCTCCCTTCATCTACACGAACTGCTCACTTACCTGAACAACCGGGGAATACTCACCCTGCTCATACTGGCCCAGATGGGGCTGGTCGGCAGTGCCATGCAGACACCCATCGACGTCAGTTATTTGGCCGACAACATTCTCGTGCTCCGGTATTTCGAGGCGCACGGAGAAGTACGGCAGGCGATTTCCATGATGAAAAAGCGCAGCGGGGGCCATGAGCGGTCGATTCGCGAACTGCGGCTCGGTCCCGACAGAATACGAGTGGGCGCGCCCCTGACTGACTTCCAGGGAATCCTGTCTGGCATTCCCACATCGCTGGTTGCCCCAGCCCTGACACCGCCGGGAGCAGCAAATGATTAACCCTGTCCCTGCAGACTTTCCGGTGCTGGTGTTTGCCCCGTTCGGTAAAGACGCGGCCTTGATCGAGAGAGTGCTGCGCCAGTCGGACGTAACCATTCGCACGCTTTCGACGCTGGAGGAACTGGAAGAGGCCATTTCGGAGGATGCGGGCGCGGCTATCGTGACCGAAGAATCTCTGGGAAATGGGGCGATCCCCGCACTGGGGCAGCGGCTTTCGCTCCAACCACCGTGGTCTGATTTTCCTATTATTGTTCTTACCGGAAGCGGCCTCAGCACCGCGAGTACGGAGCTGGCCGTGCGCTCGCGCGCGCCTCTGGGGAACGTCACCTTGCTGGAGCGTCCGCTGCGCCCGGTTACGCTGATCAGCGCGGTGCGGAGCGCGCTGCTGGCGCGCCGGCGGCAATATGAAGTGCGCGATCATCTCCGGGAAAAAAACGCTGCCGAGGAAGCGCTCCGCCGCGCCCACGATGCGCTGGAATCTTTGGTGGAGCAGCGCACCAACGCCCTTCGCCGCCTCTCGGTGAAATTGCTGCGCGTGCAGGACGAAGAACGGCGGCGCATTGCCCGCGAACTGCATGATAGCCTGGGTCAGGATCTGACGGCGGCTAAAATCAGCCTCGACCTGCTCGCCCAGGACGGCCGATTCGATTCTTCGCACTTGCGGGACGTGCAGGAGTTGGTCGACCGTTCGATCTCCGACACGCGCACTCTCTCTCATCTGCTGCATCCTCCGTTGCTGGATGAAGCTGGCTTTGCCTCCGCCGCAAAGTGGTACGTCGAGGGCTTCGGCAAACGAAGCGGCATTTCCACCCGCCTCCACCTTCCGGAACACATCCACCGGCTGCCCCGCCGGATGGAGACTGCGCTATTTCGCATCATGCAGGAAGCCTTGACCAACGTGCATCGCCATTCCAAGAGCCGCGCCGTCGAAGTGCGCGTCACCATCGACGAGAAGTGCGTCATTCTCACGGTAAAGGATTTCGGAGTCGGGGTTCCCAGCGAAGTTCTCGATAGATTCTGGAAGACGGGAAGTGTGGGTGTAGGTCTGGCGGGAATCCGCGAAAGGCTGAAGGAACTTGGAGGCCGCCTGGAAATCGAATCCAATGCCGGCGGCACCATGCTGCGTGCAACCATTCCCGCTTCCGACGCTGATGTCGCGAAGTCCGAAGATCCTGATGTCCTGGGGCAGTCCGGCAAATACTCCTCCCCTACCTCGATCGAGCACCCGGCAGACCGGCCCGGGCGGGACTGGGTACGCCTCGCTCGTTGACGTTGAAAGCTTAGCCGGGCAACGCCGCTGCGGTCGCGAAGCCGTTACAATAGTTGTTTAGGACGAGGTTTTCGCCAAGTTTTATGCCAGACTCCCTGTACCTAAGTCTGTGGTTTTCCGATTTCTCCGGACCGGAGATGCTGCCTCATACTTTTTCCGTGCTGCAGCAGTTTCCTTTCTCCGCGCAGCGGCCGGCTGTGTCGTACCTGGCAGTGCATCCGGTTTCATGGAATGAACCCACAGTGCTGGAGCGGCGATTTCCCGGCGGGATCGACCCCGGCCAGGCCACGCTTATTGCAGCCGAACTGGTTCACGACGACTACGCCTACATTTTCGAAGCGCACTGGGATCTGTGGACCCCGGACGAATCGAAAACAAACTGGCTGCTCGCCCCTGCCCCGGTGAAATTCATCGTACAGGGAGAGGAATTCGATGAAGGAATTTACCAGCAGAGCGGTCACATCCAGGTGGATTTCGGCCTTGACTCCAACTTTCTGCAGCCCGAAACCTCGCTGAACGATCAGACTCGCGCCAAGATTCGCGACAATGTGGCCCAGCTAGTGGACTTCGCGACCAAGGTGGAGAAGAACAGCGGCGCCAGCTCGCGGCTGCTGTGGTCGGAGTCAGAAGATAATCTGGCGCAGAAATTGATCGCAAGACTGCAGCGCGTGCAGTGACCATCAAATTTTCATGGCGGCATCAACGACAGCTCCCGAAATCTCGCTAATATCCACAACTGCCACTTAAGAATCCTCCGCATCCCGTACCTGCTCTGCAGTTTTCATTTCGTTCTTCCGCCCTCGACTTTCAATTTCTCTGCGGCAGAGGCTTGCGCTCCGGCCAACCGCGCCGTCAGAACACGGAACGGGGAGCACGACACATAATCCATTCCCACCTGATGGCAAAATTCAACCGATGACGGGTCACCGCCGTGCTCGCCGCAGATGCCGATTTCGAGTTTGGGACGCGTCTTGCGGCCTCGCTCGATGCCGATGCGAACCAATTCGCCCACGCCATCGCGATCGATCGCAGCAAACGGATCCTGTTTCAAAATTCCCTCGGCGAGATAGGTCGGCAGAACCTTGTTGATGTCATCGCGCGAAAAGCCGAACGCGGTCTGCGTCAGGTCATTGGTGCCGAAGGAGAAGAACTCCGCCTCTTTGGCGATCTCGTCGGCAACCAGGCACGCGCGCGGAAGCTCAATCATCGTTCCGACCAAATAGTGAACGTGCCGGTCTTTTTCCTGGAACACCTCTTCCGCCACGCGCCTGACGATTGCCCCCTGGTTCTCCATCTCTTTCACTGTTGCGATCAGCGGGATCATCACCTCGGCGTGCGTCTTAATGCCTTGCTTTTCCACCGCGACGGCGGCTTCAAAGATGGCCCGGGCCTGCATCTCGGTGATTTCGGGGTAAGTAATGCCGAGGCGGCATCCGCGATGGCCCAGCATAGGGTTGAATTCGTGCAACTCCTCCACCCGCGACAGCAGGTGCGTAAGAATTTTCTTCAAATCGCCGGCGCCTTTCGCTCCATACTCGCGATATTCTTCGACCATTTCCTTCTTGTGCTTCGCGTCCGCGCCGGCCAGAGTGGCGATATCGACCATCAGCTTCTCGCGCTTGGGCAGAAACTCGTGCAGAGGGGGGTCAAGCAGGCGGATCGTAACCGGCAAACCATCCATCGCCTTGAGCAGGCCGATAAAATCCTCGCGCTGCATGGGCAGCAGCTTTTTCAATGCAGCGCGGCGGTCTTTTTCGTTATCCGCGAGAATCATCGCCCGCATGTGCGGAATGCGCTTCTCGGCAAAGAACATGTGCTCGGTGCGGCACAGTCCGATGCCTTCGGCCCCGAAGTTCTTGGCCTGAATCGCGTCGCGCGGAATGTCGGCATTGGCGCGCACGCCAATTTTGCGGAACGGCTCAGCCCACCCCAGCAACGTTTGCAGGTCCTCATCATCGGATGACGCTTCCAGGGTGTTCAGCTTGCCTTTGATAACGCGGCCGCTGGTCCCATCGAGAGAAATCCAGTCCCCTTCTCTGAACACTCGCCCCTTCGCCCGCATCTCTTTGGCGCGCTCATCGACTTGAATATCGCCCGCGCCAGCCACGCAGCACTTACCCATGCCGCGCGTCACCACGGCGGCGTGGCTGGTCATGCCCCCGCGCGAGGTCAGAATGCCGGCGGCGACCTCCATGCCCTGAATGTCTTCAGGCGTAGTTTCGGCGCGAACCAGAATCACCGGGTTTTTCTTGTCGCCGTGTCCGGCTTGCTTCACCGCTTCTTCCGCGGTGAAGACAATCTGGCCAACCGCCGCGCCGGGAGACGCGGGAAGTCCGGCCGCGAGCACTTCGACTTTCGTGCTCTTTTCATCGAAGCGCGGCACCAGAAAATCGTAAAGCTGGTTCGGTTCAACGCGAAAGATCGCTTCCTCCTTTTTGATAAGGCCTTCTTCAACCATCTGGATCGCAACCCGCACCGCAGCGCGTCCAGTGCGCTTACCGTTGCGTGTCTGCAGCATATAGAGCTTGCCATCCTGAATGGTGAATTCGAAATCCTGCATGTCGCGGTAGTGCTTCTCCAGCCGCGTGGTAATTTCACGAAGCTGGTTATAGACGTCGGGCATGATTTTTTCGAGCTGGGAAATGTGGACGGGCGTACGCACGCCGGATACTACGTCTTCACCCTGCGCATTCATGAGAAATTCGCCGTAGAACTCTTTCGCCCCTGTAGCAGGGTTGCGCGTGAAGCCCACACCCGTGCCGCTGGTCTCGCCCAGGTTGCCAAACACCATCGCCTGCACGTTAACCGCGGTGCCCAGCATGTCGTCGATATTATTGATGCGGCGGTAGTGCTTGGCGCGGTCGTTCTGCCACGAACGAAACACCGCATCCCGCGCCAGCACCAGCTGCTCGCGCGGATCGTGCGGAAAGTCCCGCTTGGCGTGCTTCTTCACAACTTTCTTGTACTCTGCAATCACTTCATTGAGGGCCTTGGCGTCAAGTTCAGTATCGAGCTTCGCTTTTTTCTGTTTCTTTTTCGCATCGAATACTTCGTCGAAGGAGGACTTCGGAATCTCCAGCACAACATTGCCGAACATCTGAATCAGACGTCGATAGGAATCGGCGGCAAAGCGCGGGTTGCCGGTTCGTTTCGCGAGCGACTCGACGCTCTTGTCGTTCAAGCCAAGATTAAGGATGGTGTCCATCATCCCCGGCATGGAAAATTTGGCGCCCGAGCGCACACTGACCAGCAGCGGGTTTTCGCCTGTACCGAGCTTCTGCCCCTGCAATTTTTCCAGCCCGGCCAGCGCCTCTTCCGTCTGGCGCTCGACTTCTTTCGACACCCCGCCGGCCCGCATGTACTCGCGGCAAGCCTCAGTCTGGATGGTGAATCCCGGGGGCACGGGTAATCCCGCATTGGTCATTTCGGCAAGGCCCGCGCCTTTGCCGCCCAACTCGTCTTTCATTTTTCCGTTGCCGTCAGCCTTGCCACCGCCGAACGAGTAAACGTACTTGATGGTAGTTTTTTTGTTTTCCTGAACTTCCGCTTCCGGGAGGGTAGTCGTAGCCATGATGATTAATCCTTTGTGATTTGGTAGTGCCAGCGTTTCACCGGCAATCCACAGACCTAAAGTCGCGTATCCACGATGAAGTCAGGCTTTTCCTTCGGTCACAATCTCTGAGAAATCGGCAATCGTGGAAAATTCCCTGAGCAGAGTCCGCAGCAGCGCCAGACGATTCTCCCGCACCCTGGCATCCTCCGCCATTACCATCACTTTATCGAAAAATGCATCCACGGGGGCACGCGCGGTCGAGAGCAGCACCAGCGCTTGGCCATAATTCTTGTTCTTGCGAAGTGCGTCAACTTTCGGACCATTAACCTCAACGTAGGCCGCCAGGTTTTTCTCCTCCGGGGCGGAATCGGGCAGGTTCTCAAAAGCGCTCGCTGGCATGATTCCCTTCTCTTCGGCCTGCCTCAGGATGTTTCTCTTGCGCTTGCAAGCCGCGCCGATGGCCAGAAACTCGGGCAGGTGCAACACCTGTTTGACGGCCTCGGCGCGAGCTGTTGCGTCTACTACATCATTCGCTCCCGCTGCCAGAACCGCTTTTACCACGTCATACGCAAATCCGCGCACGTCTTTCAAATAAAATTCCAGTCTCTCGTGAAAGAACACTCTAAGGGATTCGGAAAACTTCTCGCCGTCGACAAATTTCTCCTCCGCCTGCGACCCCTGGTAGCCCGCCCTGGCATCGCGCATCAGATCATCCAGACGCAGCGGCAGCTTCTTCTCGGCGACGATCTTCACAATCCCGTTCGCCTGCCTCCGCAACGCAAACGGGTCCTTGGAACCGCTCGGAACCAATCCCAACGCAAACATGCCGGCAATCGTATCCGCTTTGTCGCCCACCGAAAGCACCGCGCCTTCCGTTGCACGCGGCACATTGTCCTCTGTAGATTCCGGCTTGTATTGGTCGTAAATCGTATCGGCAATGGCCAGGCGCGTCGCCGCCGGCAGGGTTGGATCGAGTTCCTGAACCCGCGCATAGAGGCCGCCGACAATGCCCTGCAGTTCTGTAAATTCCTTCACCAGTTCGGTGGTGAGGTCGGCTTTCGCCAGGGCCCCCGCCTTATGGATAACGCCGGGCCGCACAGCCATTCCGCTCTGCTTGACGATCTCGCTCAACCAGCTGCACAGCCGCTGCACCCGCCGCGTCTTTTCGTAGTAACTGCCGAGGTCTTTCTGAAAAGTGACATGCCGCAGCAGTTCCAGACGATCGAGCAGAGAAATCTTCTGATCCGTGTGCCAGAAAAAGCGGGCATCGTTGAAGCGGGCGCGCAGCACACGCTCGTTACCATGCCGGATCAGACCCTGCGGATCGCCATCGGTATTTAACACCGCAAGAAAATGGGGCAGCAGGTTGCCATTGGAGTCTTCAACCGCGAAATATTTCTGGTGATCCCGCATCACCGTGACCAGCACCTCTTCGGGAAGCGCCAGGAATTGCGGGTCGAATCCACCCAAAATCACGGAAGGAAACTCCGTCAGGTTTACCACCGTATCGAGGAGGGATTTATCCTCGCGCCAGCGTGCGCCGGGGATGGCGCGCGTGGCCGCATCCAGCGCTTTGCGAATTCGATGCTCGCGCTCGCTCCGGCCCAGAACTTTTCCGGCGCGCAACGCCTCAACGTAGACCGAAGCGTGCGGAAGAATCAGGCTGCCGGGCGACAACATTCTGTGCCCACGCGACTCCTTGCCGGCGCGAACACCGCCAAACTCCAAAGGAATGGTTTCGCCATCGAGCATGGCCACCAGCCAGCGCACCGGACGCACGAAGCGCTCGGCCGGCTTGCGCCAGTACATATTCTTGGGCCAGTAGATTGTGAATATTTCCCTGGGCAAATTTTCCGCAAGAATATCGGCAGCAGCCCGGCCTTTCCTGGTGATGTTCGCTGAAACACAGTCGCCCCTGGGAGTATTGACGGTCTCAAGTTCCGAAACCTCAATACCAGCTTTCTTAGCGAACCCGTGGGCAGCGGGGGTCGGCTGGCCGTCTTTGAATGCAACACCGACTGAAGGTCCCGTGATTTGCTCGGTAATGTCGGGTTGCGCAGGCGGAATTCCAACAGCCATCACGGCCAGACGCCGCGGCGTATCGAAATGCGTCACCTCCACCGCCGCAAGGCGTTCGCGAGTCAATAGCGCGCCCACGCGCTCGCGTAGTTCGGCGGATGCCGCATCAATCATCCGCGCGGGAATCTCTTCGCATCCGATCTCGAGCAAAAAGTCTGGCATGTTTCACTGCGCCTTTTTCAATTTGTCATCCTGAGCGAAGCTAGGACGCCTGCATTGCTGCGCTATCAGCACCACCTCAGGAAATTTCTTATTAATGGCCGCCATACCCGAACTCACGCCACTACGGGCGCCGGTTTCTCCCGCTTTCCTTGCTTTTGTTTCCCAGTCGCACGTTCGTTCCCGTCGGAGGCATCAGTGTCTTGTGATTTCTGCTGATCTAACCACGCCCTGGCAATTCCCACGGCCAGCGCCCGCACGCGCCCAATCACCCCCACGCGCTCGGTCACAGAAATCGCTCCGCGTGCGTCAAGAATGTTGAACAGGTGCGAGCATTTCAGGCAGAGATCGTAAGCCGCCAGCAGCGGGAAACGGCCCTTGTCCTGCGCCATTCCATCCCCTGCAGCCTTTTCCTTGGACAGAGCGGAATACTGATCCAGCAGTCCCCTGCACTCCGCCTCACACAGCTCGAAGTGCTTCCAGGTCTTCTCCACGTCCGCCATCTCGAAGTTGTACGCAGAGAACTGTTGCTCATCGGCCAGCCGCACATCGCCATACTTCACAACGCTCCCGGTTTCCGGATCGCGCGCCCACGCGATGTCATAAATCGAATCCACATCCTGCAGAAACGCGGCGATGCGCTCCAGTCCGTACGTCAGCTCCGCAGAAATCGGAAACAGATCGATCCCGCCACACTGCTGGAAGTACGTAAACTGCGTGATCTCCAGCCCGTCGAGCATCACCTGCCAGCCCACGCCCCACGCGCTCAGCGTGGGAGCTTCCCAGTTATCTTCTTCGAACTTGATGTCGTGCGCGCGCAGGTCAATCCCGATCGCCGCCAGCGATTCCAGATACAACTGCTGCACATTTTCCGGAGGAGGCTTCAGAATCGCCTGCAACTGCAGGTGCTTGAACAGCCGGTTGGGATTCTCTCCGTAGCGACCGTCCGCCGGCCGCCGCGAAGGCTGCACGTACGCAACCTTATAAGGATTCGACCCCAGCACGCGAAGAAACGTCTCCGGCGCCATCGTCCCCGCGCCCACTTCCACGTCATAAGGCTGCTGCAACACGCATCCATGCTCCGCCCAAAATGCCTGCAGGCGCAGGATGAGTTCCTGGAACGTGAGCGGATTCGAATGAGATGAAGTCATCGATGAAGTTGGCTCTGCAGTCCACGCTACCAGAGAACTAGGGGATGCATGCCGCAGAACCGCCGCAGTTTAATCATCGATTGTAATGGAAGGAGACGTTACCCGTCAGCCTTACGCAAAGGAAGGTAGTGGTGCAGCCTGGCTTTCTTTGGGTCTTTGCGCTCCAGGGTCAAAAGCTTTTTGACCGCAGAGGTCGCAGAGAAGTGCCGCAGAGGACGCACAGAAGACCAAATTGCATTACTACCCAAAGGAAAGCCGCTCACACATTGACGCTGTGGAGTATACTTCTGCCCAACTCGAAGTGCGGAACTTTTTCTTTCAAATCTTTTTTATTCATCTGATAGGGGCGGACCACATGAAAACATCGAAGTCGATCCCTTCGGGGATTACGGCGGGTATTGCTGCGTTCCTGATATGCGTGGGAATTGGCTGTCAGAAGGCGCCAACCGTTACCGCGGCCGCGGCGCCGGTATCCATTCTCGAAATGGATACCATCCCGCGCACGCCGGCGCGGTTGGCCCGTGGCCAGTATCTGGTAGAAGGGCTGTTGCAATGCCCGTTTTGCCACTCCGATTATGACTTCAAGCAACGTCCGGCGCGCCCGGTGGAAGGCAAGAAGGACGGGGGCCTTGACTTCGATACTCTGGGGCTACCGAAAGGAAATAGGATTGTCGCCCCTAACATCTCTTCTGATCCCGATTTTGGCGCCGGAAAATGGAAGGACACTGATTTTGTGCGCGCACTCCGTCAGGGTATCGGCCACGACGGCCGCACGCTTTTCCCGCTGATGCCTTACCAGTACTTCCGCGGCCTCTCCGACGAAGACCTGGCGTCGGTGATCGTTTATGAACGCTCCATGGCTCCGGTGCACATTGAGCAGCCGAAGACCACATTAACGTACGACATCAAGAAAACTTTCCAGCCTCTGGCACCCCTGGCGCACGTTCCCGAGCCCGACCGTTCCGACCGCGAAGCTTACGGCAAGTATCTGGTGACGGCGGGACATTGCGAGGGCTGCCACACACCCCAGGACGCGCACGGCAACCCGATTCCAGGGATGGAGTTCGCCGGCGGCGTCGACATGTCCGGACCTTGGGGACCGGACCCGAAAAAGATCATCTCGGTAGCCTCGCTGAACCTCACGCCTGATCCTTCGGGCATTTCCTATTTTGACGATCGAATGTTCATCAACGTGATTCGCACCGGGCAGGTCAACGCGCGCCCCTTGGCCAGCATCATGCCATGGGGCTTTTTCAGGAATCTGAGCGACGAAGATCTGAAAGCCATCTTCGCTTACTTGCGGACTTTAAAGCCGGTGAAGCACCGCGTGGACAATACAGAAATCGCGCGCTATTGCAAAGTATGCCGCGGCAAGCACGGATTTGGGGAGCGAAATTGAACCGGAGGGAGTGACAGAAGTGGCGCGCTGACTTTCAGAATCCGCCCTTCTCCAGCATCCCGGCGGTGACCAGCTTCTTCTCAATATGCCGCTGCAGCGCCTGAATCACAAACTTTCTCAAATCAGCTCCCTGGGCCTTGGGCCACGGCTTCCCCGCAAAACTCTCCACCGGCGCGCGAAACATCTGGGCCGCCAGCGCCCGCGATTCACTCGAAATCTCCGACGACGCGAGTCTCTTGTCCTCGACGCACATCAGTCCATCCGCCAGCGCATGAAAATAAGCGCGGCTGCCATTCAGACTTCGCCCGCAGACGATGCACTCGGTTAACTCGGGCAGGAAACCCACCAGCCGCGTCAACCACAAATCAAAATAAGTGACCGGCATCCACACATCTGCGCCGGTCAGGACGTGCAACACCGAAAGCGTCAGGCGGAAGATGGCGTCGTTGGCCTCGTGATCGGGCAGCAACTCGTCGAGCAACTCAGCCACATGGGCCAGCGCCACCGCTCTCGCGTAGCCGACTTCGGCTGCCAGCGGGGACTCCAGCACCTCGCATGCATCCAGCCGCGCCAGCTCCTGGCGCTCGCGGACGTCGTAAAACGCGCGCACGTAAGTCAGCGACTCCAGCGCGCCGCCAAAACGCCGCTTCGATTTTTTCGCCGACCGCGCTACCCCGTGCACTTTGCCTTCGGCGCGCGTAAACAGCGTGACCAGCAGATCTGCCTCGCGCAACGGGTAGGTGCGCAGCACGATCGCTTCCGACTCCCTCTGTGCCATGTTTAACTGAATCAAAAATCAGCGAAACCGATTGTAGAGCAGGCCCGCACCCCGGCAAAAGCAATCCCCGGGTTGCTTTCTTTCTTTTCGCAGCCGGGGCAACTCAAGGCAGGATTTCGGGTTCCCTTTTACAGGGAATTTTCCTGTCTGGAGGCGGTGTGTATAAAACCATTGGAGTCATGATTCTCGCAGCGTCGGCGCTTATTGCGACCGGGTGCGGTAGCAGCAATGGGTCAGGGTCCGGCAATATTACCGGCACATGGAATGCAACTCTGACCGACACGAACGGCATTCCGGTCTACAAGTTTTCCACCATGTTTACGCAGAACAGTGACGGCACCCTGAGCGTCACCAACTTCACCTTCACCACAGCCGGTCCGTGTTTCAGTCCATATTCGTCGGATCAATACTCAGAAACCGGTTCATTCGGGCTCACCGGAAACTTCAATGGACAAGTGAACGGAACGTTCGGAATGACCGTCACCACGCTTTTTCCAGCCACCACCACAAATAACAACGTGCTGACTTTGCAGGGAACCGTGACCGGCGGCACCATTACCGGTACCTGGAAGGCAACGGGATTCTCCTCCGGTTGCTCAGGAAACGGGAACTTCACGGCGACGGCGGGATAGCCGGCGTCAGGCGTAGCGCGTTACTACGGCGCATCCCCAAAAAGCAAAAGGCGCGCATCCACAAACGGACGCGCGCCGCCCATCTTCATCCCAGCCTGCACCGGTCGCCTTCTAGCGGCCGAAATACGCTGCGTTCTTCGCCGTAAACTCGTTCCACTTCTCCGGCAGATCGTCGAGCGCGAAGATCGCCGAAACCGGGCACACCGGTACGCAGGCGCCGCAATCGATGCATTCCACCGGATCGATATACAACAAAGGCTCGGTCGCGTACTTGGGATCGTCTTTTTTGGGATGAATGCAATCCACCGGACACGCATCCACGCACGCCGTGTCTTTGGTGTTGATGCAAGGCTCCGCAATTACGTAGGCCATAAGGGTGTCAGTCTCCTGAAGTCGATACAGATATTTTACAACCACCGCCGCTTCGCGAACCGACATTCTAGCAAGAAATCGAGATTCCGGCGCGAAGAAACTCCTGATGAGTTGTCAAATCTTGAGTTGCTCCGCGAAAAGCTCCCATAAAGCAAAACGGCCAGCAGCAACCGCTGCCGGCCGTTTCCAGCATCTTCAATTTTGATCGGAGATCCCGATCACCCACCGTTAGCGGTGACCTCCACCGCCGTGCCCACCGCCACCTCCGTGGAAACCACCCCCGCCTCCACCATGGA